>Ga0181553_10002034_pt1 | contig 18020 bp, 19 predicted proteins | sample 011ome_17_FD_133753 | JGI IMG/M metagenome (GOLD analysis project Ga0181553, IMG submission 133753) | Coastal salt marsh microbial communities from the Groves Creek Marsh, Skidaway Island, Georgia - 011502XT metaG (megahit assembly) | ecosystem: Environmental > Aquatic > Marine > Intertidal...
CCTATAGAGCCGTGGTAGACCACCACGTTGATAGGCTGGATGTGGAAGCGCAGTAATGCGTGCAGCTGACCAGTACTAATAGCTCAATTGGCTTGATTTATGCACTGAAAAAAATTTTTATTCAATTACACAGACTTTGATAAATTAATTAAAGTTTAATAATCTCTTAAAAGATTTTATTTTTTATATTATTTTCATAATATAGAATATTTAAATTTTAATAATTTAATTTACAAATCAATAGTAGCTTTAAGTGCAAGAAAAAATTTATCTAAAGAAGCTAACTTTAAAAGACATCTCTAAAAAATATTTGTATTGGGTAAATAATCCAGAAATAACAAAATATTTAGAATTAGGAAATAAACGATTAGTTTATAGTGATTTAGAAAAATATATAAAAGACTCTCCCAAGCAGGGACGTCACAATTTTGCAGTAATAACTGATAAAACAAAAAAACATATTGGAAATTGTTCCATTTATTCAATTAAACCCAGAATTAAAGAGTTTGAAATTGGTTGGTTTATTGGTGAAAAAAATTTTTGGGGTGGTCATTATTCTTCAATGATAATTTTTCAATTACACAAAAAAGGTTTTGTAGAAATGAACCTTCAAAAATGTATTGGATATATAGACGTCAATCATATCAAAGCCAGAATGACTAATATATTTTCAGGCTATAAAGAAGTTGGAAAATTAATTAAAAAAAAAAATAATCAAAGTATTTCATTAATAAAAATAGAAATTACAAAAAGAGATTGGCTTCTTAATGCAAAGAAGCTAAAAATTAAGTATCCTGAATTATATGAAATTAATAATATTTGATGTATCTAGTATTAACATAATGTTTTTTATTAAGAAGACAATAGTTAACCAATATGATTATTTATTCTAAAATTAAAGTTTAGATTATAAAAAAATAATAAAAAATATTTTATTAAATTAACTTGACAATATATCTAAAAAATTTTTTTTTAAGATTTTTTTCACTCAATATTTTTGATACCTTTCTTAGATTTAAAATTTTAGTTCTTTTCAGTAAATTTTTTCTAAGTTTTCTAGACTTAAATTTTTCTAAAAAAAAATCTCTTTCTTTATTGTTTGAGCATTCAGTATTAACTCCTAAAATACTTATTTCTCTAAGTAAAAAAGGTAAAATATTTAGATTAGTTGTATTGCCTAAGATGTTTCCTATTGAGATTAAAAGACCTTTTTTAATTAAAATCTTTGCATAAACTGAAATTAAATCACCTCCCAAGTTATCAAATATTACTGAATATTTTTCATTTAGAAGATTAAAGTCAGGAAACCTTTTAAAATAATCTACAGAATAAGTTTTTTCCACTCCAAAGCTTTTTAAGATTTTATGATTATTTTTTGATGAAATTGACTCTATTTTGATCCCTAAATTAGAAAGTAAAAAAATTATAATCATACCAACATTACTAGTGCCACCAGCTACTAATACGGGTTTTTTTTTATTGATCACAATAGCTTTTTCACTCTTTATTATTGCTTTTGCTGCAGTGAAACCAGAAGTACCAACCATCATAATTTCTTTTAAATTAAAATCTTTAGGCAATTTTTTAACCCAATTATCAGGCACTGTGATGAATTGAGAAAAAGACCCTTCCATTTCCACTCCTAGAGGTTTAGCTATTACATAAACTTTTTCTCCCTTAGAAAATTTATTTGAAAAAGAATAATAAATTGTACCACTAGCATCAATTCCAGGTGTGTGAGGATATCTTTTTATTAATCCATTATTTGGTTTGCTCATTAAAAAATCTTTATAATTTAGATTTGAATAATGTACTTTTATGACAACAAAACCTTTTTTAATTTTATCAATAAAAAGAATATTATCTTTAGTAATTTTATTTTTAATTTTTTTTCCACTTGAATCTATTAATTTTATAGAGGTATATTTTATTGAAGTATTATTATTGTTTTTCATTTTTGTGATATAAAATATTTATAAAGTCCACTTGCAATTTTAATGCCTTTACTATTCGTTACCGTTGCAGTTGTTTCAGCTTTTAATTTTGTAATTTTTAATATTTTAACATCTATTTTTAATATTGTTGGCTTATTTACTTTAGAATAAAAATTGGTCTTTGAACTTGTAATTAAACAAATTTTGTTTTTACATTTTCCTCCATAGTACAACGTTGATACAATCGATTGTAGCATAGCTTCTTCTACCAAAGTCCCAGGCATTATTGGGTCGTTTATAAAGTGACATTTTAAAAACCAAGAATTTTTATTAATTTTCTTAACCCCAACAGCAGATTTATTGATTTTGATATTCTTAAGTTGATCCACCATAAGAAAAGGATCACTAATTCTCGTCAATGACTTAATATTCTTTTTTTTTAAAATGGCCATCAATCACTAATTGTTCTTGACAAAGTTGCTATAATATCAATTCCATCCCAAATAGAAGTTAATTCAAAGGCTCTTCCAATTGGGACAATTCTATCAATTCCTTTTATTTTATTTTGAAAAATAAATTTTTTTATCCTTTCAAATTCAACTCCATAGTATGTTACAGTTTGTAATTTTTCTGAAGTAAAATTTTTAAAATGATTAATACTTGCTAAATCAATTTCTAAAAAAGTTCCAAAATTAATATCTTTAAATTGATTAAATTCTTGTTTATTTCCTTGAAATTTAATTAAATTAAATTCTCCTAAATTGATTCTTACTTTTTTTTTTAAAACATAGTCCATAATATTTGTAATTTTTTTATTTGCTCCTGAAAAATCAAAATTATATTTGTTGTTCACCAAAGTTGCTAATTCATTCCAAAAATTTTTTTTTGCTTGGTTATTTTTACCTAACCAGAACACACTAGTTGGAGAAGAGCATCCATATTGATCCATTGTATATGTATCATTATAAAATTTTTGAACCATAATTTTTAATTCTCTATTGTTTAATTTAGCTAATTTATTTGATTCAATTAATGATACTGAATACTTATCTGCAAAATAAATATCAACACATCTTGGTTTTGTAGCAAAGGTTTTAAATTTATTAACTGTCCTATCACCTCCCCAAATTATCCGACCATCAACATTTTTAGATAATTCGGATGATATTAAATCAGAATTCTCATATCTAATTAGGGAAAATCTATTAAAAATTTTTTTTAAAGACTTTTTTTGAGATAATTTTTTAAAAATTTTACAAAGTATCTCTATTTGGAAATAATTTTTACTAGGTAGACGAACTATGTTGAAGTTTCCCGATAGAAGTCCAAATACCATAGAATAAGCAAATGTTGTTGGGACGTTAGATGGTGAAATGTGAAGAATTGATCCACGACCAAATCTATTTTTAAAGAAGTTATATTTTTGAAAAATACTGTTGATATTGCTTAACCTGCACCAAAAACCAAAAGCAATCAAATCTGGAAATTGTCTATATTCTCGATTTTTTAATATTTCTTTTGAAATTTCATTTAAAAATAAAATAATTTTTTTGTCAAAAATTGTATAAATTTCATTTTTTGAATTAAGTTTTCCAATTATAACTCTTATATCTTTATTTATTTTATTAAACATCGCTACAACCTCTTAATTCTGCATTTGGAACTCTACCATAAACACTAAAATATTTACCTTTTTTTCCACATGCACAATTATCCACACCGTGAATTTCACCTAAATCTTCTGTTAAAATATTATGACCAGGATAACTAAGTGGAAGCAAAGAAAGAGTTTGAATTAATCCTTTTTGTCCTACTTTACATTCATTTAATTTATGGTCTCTAATTATGATATCTGAAAAAATTGAACAATGAAAAAAACCTTGTTCACACTCTAAATACACAGATCCTGTTTGCTCCATCATGCCGTAATAATTATAGATTTGATTTATACCTAGAAATTTTCTCACTTCTTTTTTAAATTTCTTGTTGTCTACTTTTTGATTAAACATTTTTTTCCAACCACCACCATGTATTAAAACTCCTTTATTATTTTTTATTTTAATTTTTTTATTTTTTATTTTATTTACAAAATCGAACCATATTGAGCTTGTAAAACCAAAAATAATAAATTTTTTATTCTTATTTGTATTTAAATATTTCTGAAGAATATTAATATTTAATTTATTTGTTTTATCTAAAAGAAAATATTTTTTATTACATAACTGACTAAATCCTTTAATCGCTGCACCTTTTGCTGACATAGATTCTTTAGAGTTAAGAAAATTTTTATTTTCTATAAAAAAAATATCCATATTTTTTTTGTTAATTATTTTTGAAAATATTTTTTGTAAAGTTCTTGATTGAAGTAAAGCTGTTGTTGGATCTATGTTTATTTTAGATTGTTTGGATCCAGATGTTCCAGAAGATCTAAATACTGACACATTGTGTTTTTTTTTACTTGTTAATAAATTGAAATTCTTAAAAACTGATGAATGAATAAAAGGAAGATCTGATATTTTTTTTACTTTAGAAATAGGTTTGAATAAACTATCAGATATTTGTTTATAATGATTTGAATATTTATAATGGTATAAAGATAATTTTTTTTGATTATACAAAAATAGTCTATCTTTTATTTTACTTGCCAACCCAAATGGATGTAGATCATACAATTTTTTATAATTTAACATATTTTTTATTTAATTCATTGTAGCTTATTTTGTTATTAGATGTTCTTGGAAAATATTTTAATTTTACCAGTTCAAAAGAGTCTTTATGGAGATTTGAAATTTTTGAAATTGTCTCAATAAGAGTTTTTTTTTTATATTTTTTCTCAACAAAAATAAATATTTTTTTGTCGTCACTTAGACATTTTATATTATATCCCTTATCATTCATTTGGTTTTCTAATACCTCGATGTCTATTCTGTTACCAAATATTTTTACAATTTTATTTTTTCTGCCAGTAATATATAAAAAACCTTCACAATCAAAATAACCTAAATCACCTGTTTTTAACTTAAAATTTTGTTCATTTTTTTTATTTAAATCTTTGTAATTTTTTGAATAACCCATGAAAATGTTTTTTCCTTTACATATAATTTCCCCCACCGAGTAAGGTTTTGTTATCTTCTTATCGCTTTCATCTGTTAGATAAATATTATTTCCGGGAATTGCTTTACCTACACTTCCTAGTTTTTTTTTTGAATACTTTGGATCTAAATAAGATATTCTTGGAGAGGCTTCGGTTTGACCATACATTGAGAAAAATTTTATTTTATTTTTTTTACAAAAATTTATAATTTTAATTAATAATTTTTTTTCAATTTTGCCTCCTGCTTGTGTGAAATATTTTAAAGATTTTATTTTTAGCTTATCCAATCCAATTCTATTTATAATCTCATACGTATATGGGACACCGTTAAATGATGTTATTTTATTTTTTTCAATAATTTGCCAAAATTTTTTTTCAACTACTGAATATTTTGAAATAATTATTGATCCTCCAGCTTGAAAATGAGAATTGATAATTGAAAGCATGTAACTGTAGCCTGCTGGTAAATTTGTTATAGAAATATCTTTTTTATTAATTTTTAAATATTTAATGATTGATTCTGTATTAAATTTAATATTTGTTTTTGATAATTTAACAAATTTTACTGAACTCATTGATCCTGAGGTAGGCAAAAGTAAACATAAATCATTATTTATTTTATTTTTTATTCTCTCATTATTTGCCATTAAACATTGATTGAAAAAAAAATACTTAGTTTTACAAACTTTTTTAAAAATATTTATATTTTCTTTATTTAAAAAAACAAAATTTGGTTGGAAACTTTTAAAAATTTTTAATTTATTTTTTTCTGATGTCTTGGGATCTAAAATAATCGCAACATGATTTTTTAATATACAAAATATATATGAAATTAAAAAGCCAATAGAGTTATCAGATAAAATTAAAATTAGAGATCTTTGTTTAACTTTTTTTTTAATTTTATTTATTTCTTCTAAAATTTGTGCATAGGTTAATTGAAAATTATTTTCATCAACAACTGCTATATTTTTGTTATTTTTATGAAAAGATTTAAATAACTTCATGTTATAAAAGTCTAATTCTTTTTGATAAATCTAATTATTTTTTTTGCAATATTTTTTGCATCAAGACCATAATATTTTAATAAATATTCATATTTTCCAGTAGGACCGAATTTATCAGGCAAAGAAATAGATGATAATTCAATTCTTAATTTGTTAGTTAATATTTGTTCAGCTACAATACTTTGCAAGCCTCCTATTAAAGTATGTTCTTCAATTGTGAAAACTTTTTTAAATTTTTTCATTAAATTAATTAAATTTTTATCTATAGGTTTTATTGAAACAACATTTACCAACTCTGAACTTATATTATTTTTTTTTAGAATATCTAATGATGACTTAATTTCACCTAATATTGCACCGTGAGATAATATTAAAATGTCTTTTCCTTTTGATATTGTGATGTTTTTTCCAAACTTATAATTATAGTTTTTTTCATAAGTATTTTTTGACCCTGGTATACCTGAAAGCCTGATATAACTTGGTCCCCTTTCGTTAAAAGTATAATCATGCAAAACTTTTCCTAATTCCGCGCAATCTGCAGGACAAGTAATATTTAAATTTGGTATTGTCCTCATAATTGCTAAATCTTCTAAACCAAAATGACTATTGCCTAAAAAACCCATAGACAATCCACTTCCCAGAGCAACAATATTTACATTATGCCTCATATATCCCAAGTTCATCCTAACTTGTTCACTAGCTCTCATTGAAAGAAAAGGAGCAAATGAAGTTACAAATACTTTAAAACCTTCGTCCGCAAGTCCTGCTGCTACTCCGATTAAATTTTGCTCACTTATCCCCACAGATATATATTGATCTGGAAATTCGATTTTGAATCTTGCTAAACCGGAAGATCTTCCTAAGTCAGCACTTAAAACTATTAATTTTTTATTTTTTTTTGCAATTTGTATCATAAATTGACCAAACATTGCTCTAGGTCCCATTCTCGACCATTGTTTAGCATCAGATAAACTAAATTTCATATTTTTAATTCTTGATAATTGATTTTAAAGACTCATTAAAAAGAGTTTTTGTTAGTCTGCCATGATGCCAATCATTATTATTTTCCATAAAATCAACTCCTTTACCTTTAGTTGTTTTGGCAATAATTGCAGTAGGCATAGTTTTTGAGGATTTTTTAAAGGCTTGAATTAATTCAGAAATATTATGTCCATCACAGCTATTAACATTCCAACCAAATCCTTGCCATTTTTTTTTCATTTGTCTATAATTCATCATTTTATTTACAGCTCCATCATTTTGATGCCCGTTGCAATCAACAACTACAAATAAATTATTTAAGTTATTTTCTGTTGCTGTAATGGCTGCTTCCCAGATAGACCCCTCATAACACTCACCATCACCTACAATAACAATAATTGAATTTTTATTTTTTTTCTTTTTGTAAGAAAAAGCCAAGCCTACACCAAAAGACAATCCTTGACCCAAACTTCCATTCGAAGTTTCTATTCCTTTGGTTTTATCCATTATTGGGTGAGCAATAAATTCACTTCCATTTTTTTGAAATGTAAAAGCCTCACGTTTTTTTATAAAACCTTTACAATAAAGAGTTGATAATAATCCCAAAAATCCATGGCCTTTGCTTAATATAAAACGATCAAAAGGTTTTAATAATTTAATATTAAAGTTCGAATATATTACAGCAAGAATTTCTACCATTGATAGAGCGCCTCCTATATGAGAAGGTTCTTTACAATTGTAACTTATTTCTAATATTGTCTTACGAATTTTGTCACTAAACTTTTTAATTTTAGATATTTTATCTAACAATCCATTCCCCCATCCATATAAATAATTTGACCATTTATATATGTAGAGTTTTTCGAACATAAAAAGAGTATTAAATTTGCTATTTCTTTTGTGTCACAGGTTCTTTTTAAAAAAGATCTTGATATAAATTTCTCTTTAGACCTTTCGTCCATCATTTTAGACATTCTCGTATTAACTACATTTGGGCAAATACCATTAACTCTAATTTTATAATTAGAAAATTCATTAGCCATAATTTTTGTAGCGTGCATCAAGGCTAATTTACTACATCCATAAGAGAGTGTTCCTCTATCTGCTATTTTTGCAGATAAAGATCCTATGTTTATTATAGATGATCCCTTAGAATTTTTTAAATATTTTAAAACTAGTTGAGTAAGCCTTATTTGTGAAAAAAAATTAACATCAAATATTTCTTTTAAATTTTTTTGAGAAGTCATCTCCATTATTGAACCTGATGCTTTACCAGCATTATTAATTAAAATATCTAGTTTTTTTTTTTTTAAAAAAGTATTATTTATTTGAGTTTTTAACTCTTCTTCATTTGTTATATCAGAAATTATAATCTTAATGTTTTTGTTTAATTTTTTTATATTATTAATAAATTTTTTATCTGATTTTCTTATTAAACAAATAATATTTGCATTATTTTTTAATAATAGATCTAGTATAGATTTTCCAATTCCACCATTAGCCCCTGTAATTAAAGCTGTTTTACCTTTAAGCATATATTATTTATTAATTTAAATTCTTTTTGTATTTAGCTTGTGATAGTAATCTATAAATATCTTCTTTTTTAGTATTTTTTAAATAATTTTTTTTTCTTAATTCAAGAGCTTTTACAACTAAATTTGAGGTAAAATAGGCCTCTAAAACTGTGTCGCCTAAAATATCTGTATAAAATTCTAAGTTTATTTTTGTATTTTTATTCATTTTGATCTCTTTAAAATCTTCTTTATTTGAAATTTTATTTATTAATTTTTTTACATTAACAGCTTTTGTAAAACTTGGCATATATTTGTCTCCAGGAATCATAGTATCAAAAATAGTTTTTAAATTATTTTTTATTAATAAATTTTTATCTAATTTTTTTTTCATTTATTAATAAAATTATTTATATTTTTTTTTATATGATCAGATATCATTAATGATACTGCTTGCACAGTTGAAGCAATATTTACCCCTGATGAGCTAGGAAAGATACTGCTATCGACTATAAACAAATTATCAACATCATGACACTTTCCAAATTTGTTGACCACAGAATTATTTTTAGATTTCCCCATTTTGGCTGTTCCAACCAAATGCCAACCAGCATTAGTGACTGGCCCAAAAGATAAAATATTTTTAGCTCCTGCAGTTTTAAGTAATTTTTTGCATTTATTAATACCATGAGAAAGCATTTTTTTTGTATTTTTTGAAATTTGATAATTTACTTTAATTCCAGGCATACCGCTTTTATCTTTATTTTTATAATCGAGATTAACTGAATTTTTTTTATTTGCTATATCTTCACAAATAATTGCTAAAGGAATTGTGCGTCCATACGATTTAAATAGCTTATTAAAAAAAAGTTTTCCGAAGACTATTTTATTAAATTTTTTGAGAAATTTAAATGTTTCGATAGGTCCTGGAGATTTTAAAAGTTGAATTGTATAACCTCTCTTAAATCCTCTACCTTTTTTAGTTTTATAAAATTGATGGCTATAAATAGCACATCCCTCTGGCCCTTCGTTTGAGGCTAAAAATTTGCTAAATCTACCCTCAACATATCCTAAAGGATGAAGCATTAAATTTTTACCTAATTGACCAGAAGAATTTGCTAGTCCTTTAGGAAATTTTTTGTTTATAGAATTAAGTAATATTCTTGGTGTGCCAATACCGCTTGCTGCTAATAATATAATTGAAGATTTTAAAAAAATTTTATTATTATTTTTGTCTGCATATATTACTCCAGTTGCAATATTTTTTTTTGACATTTTTATCTTTAAAACCCTGCAGTTAGGCTTAACAACAACTCCATTTTTAATTGCTTTATTTAAATAAATTTCTACCGCAGTAGGTCTAATACCTTTTTTGTATTTTTTGGATTTTTTTACTGCTGAGTAAGATGGCCACCAATGCCACCCAAGCTTATTAAGTGTTTTTGCTATTAAATTACCTGAATAACCTATCTCCAAGGGCTCAAGCAAATTACTAATCTTGGGATAAGCAGGATCACCTTCCAATCCAGAGACACCGACCATTTTATCGTTCAAGTTATAATATTTTTCTAAATCATCATAGTTAAATAGCCAATCTGAACTTACGTTATCTATTTTTTTCGTATTAAAATCTGAAGGATGAAACCTTGGATAATGACCTGAATAGATTAGTGTTGACCCACCTACAGCATTATAGTTTGCAATTGAGATTGGTGAGTTATCACAATTAATTGGATAATCAGAAAAAAATTCTCTTTCATTTGGATTAATGTTAAATTTTTTAAATTTAGTGATCTCACGATTTGAATTATTAAAAGAATACTCTTTTTTTTGCAAATAAGGTCCTTGTTCTAAACACGTTATTTTCAAATTCAACTTACTTAAATTCCATGCTGAAGCAGAACCAGCAGCACCTGCTCCTATGATCAGGATATCAGTTTTCTCTATTTTCATTTTAATTATTTTTTAGGAATATATTGGTCTAATATTTCAGGGATTGTAATAATCATTTCAGCTTCACATGCAATTTGCCCAGATACAATACCTTTACCTGTACCTTTGCAAATTCCTCTTTTCCAAGACAAAACCTCTGTCTCAATATCAAATTTTTCACCAGGCAAAACTTCTCTTTTGAACTTAACAATATGAGAAATAGCATGAGTTACTTTTCCTTTATTTCCAGGTAAAGTTGTAATTGCTACTGTCAACATTTGAGCCAACGCTTCAAGTTGTAAAGCACCCGGTACATTTGGATGACCTGGAAAATGAATTGGGAAAAACCATTCATTATTAGTAAAATTTTTATAACCAATAGCTTTTTTTCCTGGGATTATTTTTGTGACATAATCAATCATTAAAAATGGATATCTATTAGGTTGATAATCCAATAACTCTACACTATTTAAACTTTTTTTTTTCAATTTATTAAATCTTAATTTTATATTTTTTTAAAATTTTTTTTCCTTTTTCAAAAGAACTAAAGTCTATGATGTCATCCATTTCCAACGTTATCTTAAAAGCATCTTCTAGAGCACCTACCATTGACATATGACCAACGGAGTCCCATTGAGGAACAGATTGATATTTTAATTTTTTTAATTTGGTTTTTTCAACAGAAAAACTTTTCATAAAAATCTTGCTATACTTATCTAGATTGCCCAATTATTTTCTCCTAAGTTATATTAATAAAATTTATTATTATTTTGATAAATCATTTATATTTTTTTATTTTTAAATTCAATCAATAGTTTATTTAATTATTAATAAGCAAATATTAAGAACATTGTTAATACTTAAGTAATAACTTATACAATAAAATGCGCAATAATACTAAATTATGTATATAATCTTAATTGTTTAAACTTATATTTTTATTGTCTAAATGTATTAGCAATTAATTAAAATTGTAAATTATTTATAAATTAATATAAGAGCACTAATGATAGATCCAAAAAGTGTATATGAAGAATTTTTCAGTAAAAAACATACCCTTTCATCAAATTTTCTAAATAAATTAGGTGCACCAGTCATTAGAAATATTTTAACAAATTCTTTAATAAACTTAAGAAGGTATAAGAATTGCAAACCAAAAAATGATTTGGAATTTGAATTGATTAAAAATGGAATAATAGTAATTCCAAACTTTTTACCAATAGACGAGTTTAAAAATTTAAAAAAAGAGTTTGATGTATTGATTTCAAAAAAAAGTAATGAAGATAGAAACTTTAAAGGTGTAAAAAGTAGTGAAATAAGAAATCATGAATTTGAAGAATTTCCAGCAATGCAAAAATTGAGAAACGATAAAAGATTAAATCGTCTTATATGTGTGGGTGAGGGTCTCAGGCAAGTCAAAATAAAAAGTTTTCTTATTGAAAATACAAAGTTTGGCTCTTTAGAGCATCAAAGAAAAGATCATAATAACCTTTTTCATGCCGATGTTCATTTTCATTCTCATAAAGCTTTTTATTATATGAATGACGTGACGGATAAGCATGGACCTTTTACCTATTTAAAACAAACTCATCAAAATAATTTTCAAAGATTATTGTATGAATTTAAAAGAGGTAGACTTTCTAATGCAACAGAATTTGGTTGGCGGTTAGAAAATAATTTAAAAAATAAATTTTTAGAAAATTATTTTAGTAAAATTTTAAAAAATAAATATAAAGCAATTGCACCAGCTAATTCGTTAGTTATTGGAAATGTTCATGGATTTCATAAAGTGGGTGATGCAGTTGAAGGAAAAGAAAGAGAGTTAATACGAATGACATTTAGACATAACCCAATAGGAATTTTTAATAAAAAAAAAATTAAATAAGAAAACTTAGTTCAAATTTTGATGAATTTGATTATCAAAATACTGACTTAAGCTGTCACATGTGAGGCAATCGGTTACAGACCTTACATTTGCTGAGGTAATATAGGTATTTGTAAAGTGATGCCAAAAATTAACATTATACAAGTTTGGATTTCTTAAAATTTTACATTGGAATCCTATAGATAAGTCTTCCCAAGGGAGTTTATTATAAATTGTATTTAAAAAACTTTCTTTTCTAACTTTTAAAACTAACTTTTTTAAGTTTTGATCTTTATTTAAAAAACTTCTTTTAAATTTAGGAATTTTTTTAAAACTAATTTTATTTTTACTAAAGTTTATTAAAAAATTTATATTTAGTGGTTTAAAATTATCATCTGTTAAACAAATATATAACAATAAATCATCTTTAAAATTAGAATTTAAAAAATATTTTTCAATATAAACATCGTCTATTTTGTTAAATCCTTTTTTAAAATAATCTAAATACTTCTTTGGACTCAAGTCTTTTGTATAATGAATTTTTATATTTTTTTGATTTTTTAGTTTTGCTCCATAAAATTCATAAACATCATTTTTGTAAACATTAAGTAACTTAATCTTGTTCAATTCACAAAAATTTGCGTAATCGTCAATTGAGTTTTTGTTATTGTATTTATATATTTTTTTATCTCTTTGTAATTTTTCACTAAAAAACCCCGCATAAGGCATAAAAAAATTAGGCATTATTTTTTTTAGACGATCATAAAGTTTTTTCTTTACAAAATTTTTATTTTTTAGAGAAATTTTTAATTGTTCTTCTAGTTCGTAATTATCAAACATTAACGGGTAACCTGAAGCACCACCAGCAAATGAAGACCCATAAAAATTTACTTTTGGAAATCTATCAAAATTTATCATATTTGCATCTACGCTGAGCAAACCAGTAAATTCTCCATTAGAAAAGTAAATCCCTGAGTCTTCCCTAAAATCACCAGATTTTAAGATTGATATATTCAAATTAGTATCTTTTAAATTATACTGTACATTAAAATCTAAGACATGAATATTTTCAAAACCTAATTCTCTTATATAAATTTCAGTAGCTTTAGTTATAAAATTTGGAACTACAATTGCAATTTTTTTATTAATTTTACTAAGTGTTAAAGGATGTAAATGATCTGGATGATTATGACTTATATATATAAAATTTGAGTCATTCAGTTGATCAGTCCAATCATTTTTTGTTGGGTTTTTAAGCCACCATCCGGTATCAAACGCAGGACCAATAGCCCAAGGGTCAGTTGAAAAAGAAAAATTATCAGAACTAAATTTTAAAAAAGCGTGATTGAAAAATCTAATTTCAGTTTTAAATTTTTTGTTTATTTTGTCTATTTCAGGAAAAGAAGAAATATCGTTAATTTCTATTATTTTTTTATTAATTGAGAAATTAATTTCTTTTTTTTTTGTTCCATTTTCATAATAGCCAGTAGAAGGATCAAATTTCCACATATGAATTGGGCAAACAGCAAGTCCATTTTTAGAAATTATCTTACCACCAGCATGATCACATTTTCTATCATAAACTTTTATGACATTATCGTTATTATAAATGATATAATTTTCAAAAAAATTAGTACCTGATCTTACCTCATTTAGGTCAATTTTTAATTTTTTTGGTTTTTCTAAATATTTTAAATAACCTAAATTTTTAAACATTTGAATTTGGTTATAGGAAATAATATAAATCTTCAATAAAATATCTAAAACTATTAATTAATTTTAAATTATTCATGAATAATACTTATTAAATAATAATTTTTTTAACAAGATTAAACTTATGAGACCTATTTTCACATACAAAAAACCAATAAATGTTAAAAATAGTTATATTGAAAATTTTTTTATTAAAAAAGGTTTAAAATTACTAGTGGATTTATCTAGGAATAAAAAGCCATTGATTAATAACGAAGTAGTAAGTGAGCCACATTTTCCTGAGTTAAATGACCTTTATAATCTATATCAATATGTCTTAATAAATAGAAGAACTACTATACTTGAATTTGGTTCTGGTTGGTCAACTTTGATTTTTAGTTTAGCCTTAAAAGAATTGTCAGAAAAATTTCCTAGTGAGATTAAATATTTAAGAAGGAATAATTTGTTTGAATTATTTGTTTTAGAAAATGAAAAAAAATATCTAAATATTACAAAAAACAGAATTAAAAAATTTAATAAACATTTAAACATTAATAATCCAATTAAAATTAAATATTTTTTATCCGATGTAGAGATGACAACATTTAATAACAGAATATGCACCCAGTATAAAAAAATACCACTTTGTAATCCTGATTTTATATATTTAGATGGACCAGGACAATTCAAAGTAAAAAAAAATATTAACGGTATAACCACAAAGCATAAAGATATGGTTCCAATGGTATCTGATATATTAAAATTTGAATATTTTTATAATCCTGGGACTATAATAGTATGCGATGGAAGATCAGCCAATGCTAAATTTTTGAAAGATCATTTTAAAAGAAACTGGAAATATACAAATGATAAAAAAAATGATCAGCATATTTTTTGCTTGATCGATCCTTCATTAGGAAAATTTAATGACACACTATTATCTTTTTATAAATTAACATGAGCTCATATCTTTTGCTTCATCTTACCTAAAAAATATTCATATATTATTACGCTTAAATTAAGTAATTACTTTTACTCTTTTTTGAAAATTTTTTATCAAAATATTTATTCAGTATTTACTGGAAGTTTTATTTTCGCATGTGTATCATACCACCCAGGTAATGCAGACCATGAAGTTTTGAATAAACGAACCAATAAAGCCTTTATCATTCTTACTATAAATACTTTAGAATAACGTTGAAAAATTGAATTATCACCAAAAAATCGATAAAGATAAAATATATACTTGTATTTTTTTATTGCTTTATTTCTTGATATCCATTCACCGCTAAGATCACTTCCAAATAAACCACTTGAGCCTTTTTCAAAATTAAAATTAATAAATTTACCTTCTGTGGTAGTGGATGGAATTTTTTGTTTATGAATTTCAGCTTGTTGTATCAGCTTAAATTCTCCATATCCCAACTTTTCAAAAACATTAAATTCTTCAACTAATTGATTGAAATCTACTTTGGTACTCTCTATGGATACATATTTTGGCTTTGTCTCACAATCTAATAATGTTTTAAGTGCAAAAAGATCCATTCCTTCAATGTCAATTTTTAAATAATATGGAACCCCATATTCTGCAAATAGATCTTTTAGTTTAATAACTTTAACTTTTATTTCAATTGAGTCAGCACCAAGAAGTCGATCATTTCTATCTGCCATATCTTTTACGACAGTACCCCATACAGATTTTTTTTTATTTTTATAGAATGTTATTTCATTTGTTTTGGCATCACTTATTGCCCCATTAATTATTACAAGCTTTCCATTTTTTAAATATTCTGAGAAAATATTTTGATTTAATTTTACTAATTCTTCGTTGGCTTCGATGGCTACAACTTTAAAACCTCTTTTTAAGTAATGTTTAGTGTCCTCACCTTTATGTAATCCGAGATCAAATATTAAGTTTTTATCCAATTTAATTTTTTTTATTTTTTTATTTAGTAGATTAGACTTTTTTTTTATTCAATCAATTCAAAATAATTATAGATATATTACATTTAATACAAAAGAATTTTTTAATTCTAATACTCATTTTTTAACAAATTTATCCTTTAAAATTTAATTTAGTAATAACGAGAAATAGAAAATATTTTTTTTACATTTTTAAGATCTAACTCGTCATCAATTGAAATTTGAGGTGTCTTAACGACAACATAACCAGTATTATTTGTTAATAAAGACTTGTATTTTAATAAGATGTTTCTTTTGACAACATAAGAGCATCCATTTCTGTAATAGGTTGTTTTTAGTTGTTGTCTGTAATGTGTATTTTTTCCTTCTGGAGAATAATAATTTAATCTATTATTTTTAATTTTAAGTTGTTTGTTTGGGTGATACTTTAAATCTATTTTTGAAATAGTCCAAACAGTATCAAATTTTTGATTTATTATCTTTTTTATTGACTTCTCAACATCATTTTTTGATCTTAAAGGTGAAGTGGGGGGCATTGAAACGATGAAATCAAATTTAATTTTATAATATTTTTCAGCTTTTATTAAAGCATCATGTAGGACTAAATGATCTGGAACTTTAGACCCCGATAAAGATCTTTTTCTCAAATAAAAAAAGTCAATTCCATTTTTTTTTGCAATAGTACCATATTTCTTGGAGTCAGTTGAAATGATAATCTTTGAAATTAAATTAGTATTCTTAGCAATAATTCCTGGAAGTGCTAATAATGGTAAATTGTGAATTTTTTTCAAATTTTTATTTTTTAAACCCTTACTTTTTGATCTTGCCATGACCACAGCAAGAATATTATGTTTATTTTTCATTTTGTGCCAAAATAGAAAAACTCACCGGGAAAATTGTATTATTTCTTAATTGATTTTTCTTATATTTTTTATCTAAAGAAATAATAGTTTTCATATTATCAGAAATTATAAATCTTTTATGCTTTGCCCTTTCTTTTTTTGGTAAATATTGTAGTGCCTGATCCCAGCAATAAGCTGTAGCACTAAAAGGACCACCAGAAAGATTTGTTTTAATTACTTTAAATCCACAATCGCCTAAAATTTTACTCATACCAAACGGTGTAAATCTAAAATAATCACTTGGTTTCTGATGTATTTCTCTCAATATAGGTTCAAAAATATAAATTTTACCATTTTTCTTCAAAATTTTACTACATTTTTTTATTAAAAACTTATGATCATATATGTGATGCATGAGGTTAGGTATCAAAATTAGATCAGCTGTTTTTTCTTTAATTTTTATTTTTTTATAATCTGTGTGAATGTCAATTGGGATTTTAATTATATCTTTGTTAATAGTAAATTTTTTATTATACGCTCCTCTTTTTTTTATTACTTCTTCACTACTATCAATGGACAAAAAATTTACCGAGTTAAAAAAAGGAGCGAATATGCTTATATTTCCATACAAACCGCCTCTTTCTATTGAAATTACATTTTTATTTTTTTTATATTTTTTTGATAATGTAATAATATCTTTGAATAAAATATCAAATTGAGGCCACTTTTTATCTACGAAAAATACATCTTTTCTTAATGCAGAATAATGTTTTTCTAATAATTTTTTATTTATTTGTAGCATAATCTTTTTTGAGTACTTTGAATTTTTATTTTTTCTAATACTTTAGCTATTTTAATTCCAGCTCTTCCATCGCCAAAAATTTTATCTGTTTTAAATTTTTTTCTTGCAATTTGTTTTTTTATTTTCATGAAAATATCTTTGGAGTCATAGTTGGAATTTATAACATTTTTTCCATGCTCTCTTCCATTTTGTCTTGTACCAATATTTACTGCTGGTACTCCTAAATATGAACACTCTCTAATAGCAACACTTGAATTTCCTACAATACATTTTGATTTTATTAGTATCTTGAGAAAATCTTCTGGTTCAAAGTTTTTAAAAAATCTAATTGGCAAATTTTTATTTGTCTCTCTCATTTTTCTTAAATTTTTTGAAATTATATCGTTTCCTGCGTCTATATTAGGCCATAACCAAATAATTGACATATTAAGTTTTAGAGCA
>Ga0181553_10002041_pt1 | contig 18009 bp, 17 predicted proteins | sample 011ome_17_FD_133753 | JGI IMG/M metagenome (GOLD analysis project Ga0181553, IMG submission 133753) | Coastal salt marsh microbial communities from the Groves Creek Marsh, Skidaway Island, Georgia - 011502XT metaG (megahit assembly) | ecosystem: Environmental > Aquatic > Marine > Intertidal...
ATTGTTAAAAATTTTAAAGTATCTTAATACATCCTCTTGTTTCATTAGGCCATAGCTATCAACTATGTATAAAGCATATAATTTAAATTTATTACATGCATTAATTAGAGATTTAATTTGATGATATTTGTACCTTGAAGTTACCATAGGCTGTACAAATACATTATAGCCTTTTTTGCTAAGCATACCGCAAAAATCTAAAGATTTTTTTATTTCAGAATATCTAATAATTACTCTTACATTTTTGCATAGCGAAGATTGCCATTTTGGAATAAGTTCTTCAGGTATATCTGGGCCTCGAAACATGGCTGCATACATATTTTTACTACTATTTTTTGGGATTATTTTTGATAAACTCTCAATACTTTTATAAATATTAAATTTTTTTTTGTCTTCTTTTGAAATCTCTACTGCACCAACCTCAATTATCTCTATTTTTGAATTTTTTATTTCATTTAGAAATTTCAAAGACAAATTCTTATTAAATAATTTTGTTTTTGTATTATTTGCCTCAGCGTCTTCGAGTGCAAAACCTCCATCACGTAATGTACAATCTAAAATTGATATATTTTTGTGCATAAAAACAAGTTTTTTATTAATATAAAATGATATTAATTCAATTAAATAATATTTTATAAAACAATTAATCTAAAATGTTTTATAAATAATTATAATAAACATATTTATAATACAATATAAATAAATGCCCACACTATCAATTACAGTTCCAACATTTAATAGAGCAGCAATTTTAAAAGTTTGGCTTAAAAAACATGCAAATCTTATGCAAAAATATAATATTGACATTCACATTCAAGATAATTGCTCTAATGATGAAACAAGAGATCTTGTAAAGATATGGAAAGGTAATTATTCAAATATTAGTTATGCTTGTAATACTGATAATTTACCACCAACTTATGTTTTAGATAAAGCTTTAAATCAAGTTGAAACTGATTTTGTGTGGTTGGTAGGAGACAGTTATGAAATTGATGAAATTATACTTAAAAAAGTTTTAAAAGTATTGAAAAAAAATTCACCTCTTTTTATTATTACAAATTTAGAAAATAGAAAAAAAAATTTTATAAAATCTGAGTTGAGTTTTGACACTGTTAGTAAAGAACTTCTTGGAATTTTAAGCTGTTTATCTTGCACAATATATAATAAGAATTTATTAAGGAATATTGTTTTTAATGAAAAACATAGATCATGGTTTCCTCATACAATCTATATTTTGAAACAACTTAAAATAAAAAATAAAAAAGCTTATTGGCTTCCCAACTCTGTAAAAATTTTAAGATCAAATAAGAAAAGGATAAATTGGGCTAGTACTCCGCAGGTTTTTGAAATTGGAGCAAAAAATTGGATCTCAAGTATAAATCTCATCGATGGACTAAATATTAATATGAAAAAAAAAGCTTACAAATCTTTTGCAGAAATTACTGGTTTGTTTGGTTTAAAAGGAGCCTTGCAACTTAGATCTCAAAATTTGCTAACTATTAATGCAATTAATAAATATAGTTATTATTTAAAAAAATCATTGGGTATAAATTATTTACTTTTGTATATTTATGCTGCAATACCTGTTTTTGTCTGTATTTATCTTAAAAAGATATATTTTAGTTATTTCTCAAAACCATAGTTTTTTATTCTAATTCTTAAAATCTTTTATATGTCAAAAATTTAAATGCTTCTAATTATTTAAATTTTGAGAGTTCATAATTGAATATTAAAGTTGATATAATTATAAACTTTATTTATTTAAAAAAATTTTATTGGAGCATTTATTTAAATAAAATATCATTGTGTTATCTGTGCAATTAATTAATAGACTACTTAATATAGTAGTATTTGATAACGTACAAATTAATATATTTAAATATCATTTAAAAAAATTAAAAAATAATATAATGAATAATTATTAACTTGATTTAAATGGATACACTTTCATTAAAGAAACTTAACACTCATCCGTTGAACTTAATTTGTATTATTTGTGCCTGTATTGTCCCTTTATTGGTGACCGGACCATTTCTCCCAGATTTAATAATTAGCTTTCTTTCAATATGGTTTTTATATTTTACAATAAAAAACAAAATTTATTATATATATAAAAATATTTATTTTTATTTTTTCATTAGTTTTTGGTTAATATGTATTTTATCTTCTCTTTTTTCAGACAATGTTCCTTTTAGCTTAAAAGCATCTTTTTTTTATGTTCGGATTGGAATTTTTTCTTTACTGATTTTTTATTTAATAGACCACAATAAAAAAATTTTAGATTATTTTTACTATTCTTTTGTAATTACTTTTGGCATTTTAATTATAGACGGATTTATTCAGTTTTTTTCTGGATTTAATATTATTGGCTTACCTTTAAGAGAAAATTTCAGAGTTTCATCATTTTTTGGTAGTGAATTAATTTTAGGTTCCTATCTTGCAAGACTTTTTCCTCTATTTCTTGCTTTATTTTTTATTAGAAAAGAAAAAAAATTTTTTGAAATATTTTTTTTTTTAATTCTTTTCTTGGGAGTATACATTATGGTTTTAATTAGTGGTGGTCGATCCTCTTTTTTATTTATGAACTTAGCAATTATTTTTTTATTAATATTTATCTATGATCATAAATATCTGAAGGCTGTTCTTTTCTTAATTGCTCTAACAATAACTATTATTATATTTATAAAAAATGATAGAATGTATAATCGTTGGTTTGGACCATTCTATTCTTCATTAACAGCAGTAAAAAGCCTTGCCCTTAAATTTGATGGGCAAAATCATGGATATATAGTAAGTGCAGCTCATGACTCTTTTTTAAAGGTTAGTTTGCAAATGTTTAAAGAAAAACCTATTTTAGGTCATGGACCTAAAATGTTTAGAGTCGAATGTAATAAATTAAAATTAAAAAAAATTGACGTCATATGCTCAACTCATCCCCATAATTTTTATGTTCAAGCACTAGCTGAAACAGGTTTTGTAGGATTTATATTTTTAAATGGATTGTTAATTTATTTTATTTATATTGTTTTAAAGCTCACAATTTATCGTTTTATATTTAATAAAAAATTTTTATCTAATTATCAAATATGTCTGTTGGCAGGTTTGCTTATTACAATTTGGCCATTAAATACTAATGGCAATATTTTTAATAACATGTTAATGATGACTTATGGTTTGCAAATGGGATTTTTTAGAAAAATTATATAAAAAGAAGTATTAATTTTTTATTAAATGAACTTTAAAAGTTTAACCTTTAGACTATTTAGGAAATTTCCATTAAATATAAAAAAACAACTTCCTACATTAGTTTTTTCAACTTTATTTTTAGGTTTTTTAGAGATGCTTACCATAAGCATGATTGTACCAATAATCACAATATTTATAAAGGGAGATTATAATGGAGTTTTTTCTAAATTATTAGAAATTGATTTCTTAACGGATTTACCAAAAGAGCAATTAATATTTTTAATGGCAATATTATTTTTTGGTATATTTATTTTTAAATTTTTTTACTCAATTTGGCATGCTTTCTATCAATCTGCATATGTATATAAAATCCAAAAATATATTGCCGGACGACTTTATAATTTGAGGGGTTTTCCACTTTTTCAAAAAGCTAGCGATGCTTCACCGCAACAATTAGTACATAAAATTGTCAATGAAACTAGTCAACTTACAATACATTTTAGTGTGCCATTAAGTATAATCTTTTCTGAACTCACCACTGTATTAGCTCTGACAATATTAATGTTAACGGTCGATTTTCTTGCAGGAGTTATTTTTCTTACTACATCAATAGTTTGTACTGCTTTTTTTTATCATAACATTAAAAAAAAAGTTAAAAATTGGGGAGAAGAAAGAGTTTATTTTGAGCAAAAAAGAAGCGACCTTGTTATGAGAGGAATTCATGACGGACCTCAGCTAAATCTATTAGGAATAAAAAGTTTTTTTTTTAATATTTTTAATGATTATAATAATAATATTTCTAATTTGCTAACTTTGCAGAGATCATATCTTTTGATACCAAGATTTTTAATAGAATTTTTTTCTATAATTTCTATATTTTTGTGTATCACTATATTCTTTTACTTAGAAAAAGATCCAAAAGACATATTTATTTCCATATCATTAATAACTTTTATAGGTATGAGAATTATGCCTTCATTAAATAAAGTTTCAATATCTTTACAGGAATTTCGTTTTGCAAATCCACTAATTAAATCTTTATTAAAAGAACTTAATGTAGGTGAGCAAAATATGAATAAATTTGTTTCATATAGAGATAAAGGTGAACTTTATATTGCTAGAGGTTTTTATAGAAATAGAGAAAAAAAAAATTTTTTGAATATTAAAGCTAACGCAAATGATACAATCTTAATTACCGGGCCAAGTGGCTGTGGTAAATCAACATTGCTAAAATCAATGATAGGTCTAGATAATAAATTTAAAGAAGTTTCTTTTCGAAAAAAAATTAAATCTGACTTTAAAATTGGATTTTTGAGTAATTCATCAAGTTTATTCCCTCTACCTTTAATCGACAATGTATTACTAGGAAGAGATATAAAAAAACATGAGCTAAGATTTATATTAGATCTATGTATGTTAAATGAATTTGATTTATTAGGTAGAGGGGGAAAGAAAATAATTGGAAAAAATGGATTTCAAGTTTCCACAGGAGAAAAGCAGCGTATAGTTTTAGCAAGAGCATTAGTGGGATTTCCTGATATTTTAGTATTAGATGAGTCTCTCTCAGCATTAGACAAAAAAAATTATCTGATCATCGAAAAGAACTTATTTAAACATTACAATGGAGTTTTGATACATGCATCACACCATTACACAAATTCAGATAAATACACAATTCACGTAGAGTTAAAATAATTATAGGATTATGTTAAGTTTATATTTTAATGTTAAATTAGTTGAAGACAGCAATATATTTAAAAATTTTTATAATTTATCAAATTTTTTTCATCCAGCTTATTACCCGAGTAATTTTCAAACAATTTCAATTTCTAAAATTGATCAATGTTTATTTTCAATAGAGTCTCTTGATGTCTTAAAATTTAATGTAGCAGTTTTCAACATATCATTGGTTCCAGATGATCAAAAAACAAAAAAAATTTTTGAAAAAAAAATTTTTGAAAAAATAAAAGCTAAAAAAATTATTATCAATTGGTCCCGTCCATCAAATAAAAATGAATGGATAAATGATACTGATCAATTAGTTAATTTGACAAACAAAGACCCTGTTCTTGTAATGATGAATCATGATCACCCGTTATACCCAAAATATAGCGATTTATTTATTAAAGATGTAAAGAATTTTTTTTCTAAAAAAAAAAATTACCATCAACTAATGGCTTATTCTCATATGCCAGAAATGTTAGAAGCCCATATAAAGCCTGATATTAACATAGAGGATAAAACTTTTAAAAGAAAAGTTACTTGGGTGGATAGTATTTATGTTATGCGAGCAGAAACGTTAAAGTTATTATTTAAAAGAATGGTTATTCCTCACCCAAATTTTTATTTAGGTAGACTTGATTGGAATGGGGTATATATTAAACCAATCTTTTTAGAATTTTACATACCAACTAAACCATATTTTTATCATTTAGGCAGATATCATCATAAAAGTGGTATAAATTTAGAGCAATTTTTTAATTTACATAATTTATATATATATTCCCAAGGTAAAAATATTGGTGACGCTTACTGTGAATGGTTCAATCATTATTATTTATACCTCTTTAAGATTTTTAAAAAAAAAAAAATAAAAATTTTTAAACAAGGAATATTAAATACCCTTCAACATTATTTTTTATATGCTAGATCAAATAATTCTAAATTAAGTGAATGGGAGAAAGATGGTCTGGTCTCTTTAATATTTTCTATGTTCAATTCAACTTACAACCTTTTCGAAATTGAAGATAAGATTATTAAAAAGAGATTTTCTTTTAGAAATTTTTTATCTATTAAGAATAGGACTATTTTAAAAAGATGGATAAAAAAATTTGGAGTTAAGGTTTGATAATTTTTTTCTTTCTTTCAATCATATCTTGCTTAGGGGTATTGTTTATTGAGAGAATTTTTGAAATTGGAATTTATTATCATCCTGATGCAGAATATTATTTAACTTACAGAGAAAATGTAAATTTAACTGAATTATTTCAAAACCCAAAAAAGTTTATTGGTCAATTCTATATAATTATAACAAGTTTATATAAATATAATACAAATTACTTAATAGGATTTAATATTTTGATTTATTCAATTACTAATGCATATTTATTTCAATTTGTAAAAAATACTTATAAAAAAATGGGGCTAGCATTCTATTTTGCTGTTTTTATAGTTTTGTTGGACCCTTATAGAATTCATTTAGCGGTGCATGTTCTAAAAGATACTCTAATTATTTTTAGTTTAACAATACTTTTTTTTTCGCGCAGCTACATAATTAAGATAATTTACCTGATTTTTGGGGTTTTTTTAAGATTTTCATTTTTTGTTTACCTGCCAATTTTAATAAGCGATATCAAAATTAGTAAAAGAAGTATTTTTTTTATAATCATTACTTTTTATATTGCCGTTTATCCTTTTTATGATCTCATAATTAATACTTTAACTATTCAAGGACAAAAGGCTGATATGTCTTTTCGACAATTTGATACTATACCAAATTTTTTAGAATATGAACTGTTTGGTGGTTTGTTTCGTTCAATTACTTGGCCAATATTTCGATTGACTGGAACAGCTTATTTTTTCAGTTCTTTTTATATTCTATTTTTATTACATTCACTTGCATTAATGTATATAATATTAGTAAATATAAAAATAGTTAAGACGTTCTTATTCAAATTTTTATTATTTATTTTTCCTTTAATAGCATTAGCATACAGCGTAACTGGTTATAATTCATATCTAAGATACACCCAACCTATAATAACATTATTGCCTATTTTTATAATTTATTATTCATATAAAATAAGATTAAAATAAAATACTTAAAAATACAAAAATAACAATAATTACATATTATTTTTTTAAGATTATTTGATAGTAATTATATTTTGTAATAAAAAAATAAATTTTGAAATTTAGAAAAAAAATTAACCTGTCAATTATAGGCTCAGTAGGACTACCACCTAAATATGGAGGATGGGAGACGTTAGTAGATAATATTATTTATTTTTTAAAAAAAGACTTAAAGGTGAATGTATTTTGTAGCTCTAAAATTTATAAAAAAAAAATTTCTAATTACAAAGGTGTAAGTATTGAATATATAAATTTATATCCCAATGGTTTTCAGAGTATTTTTTATGATTTATTTTCTATGCTTTGTGCGATTAGAAAGTCAGATGTTATGCTTATATTGGGCGTATCGGGTTGTATTTTTTTACCATTGATTAAGATGTTTTATAGAGGAAAAATTATAGTTAACACTGATGGGCTAGAGAGTGAGCGACTGAAGTGGGGTTTTTTTGTAAAAATGTTTCTTCGTTTTAGTGAAAGAGTTGCTGTAGGGTTTGCAAATTGTTTAGTTGTAGATAATCAAGGTGTTGCAGAGTATATTTTTAAAAAATACAATAGAAAAACCACGCAAATAGCGTATGGAGGAGATCACGTCAAAAAGATTCCTCTAACAAAAAAAATAAAAAAAAAATATAGTATTCCAAATTTTTATGCATTTAAAGTAGCCAGAATAGAGCCAGAAAACAATATAGAGATGATTTTGAGTTCATTTTCAAAAAATAAGTTTCCTCTCATTATCGTTGGTAACTGGAATTCAAGTAAATATGGTAAAAATCTAATTAAAAAATATAAAAAAGTATCTAATATTAAAATTTTAGAGGCTATTTACAATTTATCTATTCTAGATCAAATTAGAAGTAATGCTATTTTCTATATACATGGTCATAGTGTTGGAGGCACAAACCCATCTTTGGTTGAAGCAATGTCATTAGGTTTACCAATTATTGCTTACAATGTTAATTTTAATAGATACACCACAAATAATAATTGTTTATATTTTAAAAATGAAAAGCAATTAAATTTACTTATTCAAAGTATAAATAAAAAAAAAATTTCAAAAATTGGTGTTAAAATGAAGAAAATAGCTAATCAAAGATATAAGTGGAATAAAATTAGCCATCAATATTTAAAGTTAATTAAAGATCAATGAATTTTATAATTAAAACTCTAAGAAGCCTAGGTTTTATTGGAAGTTTTCGTTTTCTGTTTTCTTTAATTTTATCAAAAATTTGTTTCCCAACAGCTCGAATAATTCGTTATCCATTTTATATTAGAAATGAAGGGATATTGAACATTGGAAAAGGTTTTTCCGCAAATGTTGGTTTAATAATCGATGTTTACGGAAAAGATGCGAGTATAATTATTGAGCAAAATGTAATGGCAAACTATCGACTGCATATAGGGTCAATCAAATATATTAAAATTGGAGCAAACACACTATTTGGAAGCGACTGTAGTGTTATAGATCACTCTCATGGAGGATATAGCGATAAATGTCAAAGTGATCCTTCAATACCTCCAGTCAAAAGAGAACTTGTTAGTTTACCAATAATAATCGGGAAGAATTGCTGGTTTGGTGACAGAGTTTCAATAATGCCAGGGGTAACTATTGGTGATGGAGTTGTGATTGGCGCTGGATCTATAATCACAAAAGATATTCAATCAAATAGCTTAGCCGTAGGTGTGCCTGCTAAAATTATAAAAAGATTTTCTAATAAAACAAAAAAATGGGAAAATGTAGGTGATAAATAATTTAAGAGCTTTTTATAATAGTTTATCACCTTCATTTTTTGCTTTATTTATAAGTATATTGATCACCTCGTCAGGATTGTTATTTTTTCAACAACGATCTGAAAATTCTTTATCGTTATTAAATACTTTTACTTATGATGCATCTATGTATCTAAATATGACGAACGGAGCTCAAGTACCAGGGCCTCATTTATGTAGAATATTATTACCAAATCTAGCTAAAATGTTACCATTGAGTTCAGTTCACTCAATTTTTACAATTAATATTATTAGTTTTGTAATTCTATTTTATGGATTGATAAGAATTCTGGAAAAATTTTCAATAAATAGAAGTGTAATTCTATATAGTTTGGCAATTTTTTTCCCAACCTACAGTTTAGCTTACAATTTTACTAATCCTTTTTTAGCTGATTTACCCGCTTTAGCTTCTATTGTTTTATTTATTTACTCAGTAATTAAATATCAATTTAAAACCTCATTGTTTTGGTTTGTTGTTAGTTTACTTTTTCGTGAAACTATTATTGTTTTAATTCCACTCTTTTTTTTTGTTTTTCCATTTAAGAAATGTCTATTTGTGACAACTTTAAGTTTATTCACTTATCTGTTACCTAAAATAATAATTTCAGGAGATATTAATTGTAATTTTAATTCTTCTATTTTCTCTTTAGCCTTAATTGATCTAGAAATTTTAGTAAAAACTATACTATCTTATGGACCAATATGGTTTTTGGGATTTGTGGGATTGGTGAAATTAAAAGACTATGATAAACATTTATTTAAGATTGGTTTAGCACTATTAGTTTTAAGTTTTGTTGGATCTGTCTTATCTAGCTTTAAATCTGTCACAGACATCACAAGAATGTATATTTTGATGCTACCTATATTATTTTTAGGAGTGGCTTTATTTATTAACAATGTATTATTACAAAAACACTCACACAAATACCTAACTTTAATTATAGTTTCCGGATTTTTTGCCTCAATAGGATTTTTTCCAAATATTTTAATTTCTGGAGATTTTAATTCTCTTAGTGATTTTGCTTTGTCTAACTATATTTTGATTGTCACAAATTTAACTATTCAGTTTATAGCAGTTATTTTGATTATTAAAATATTTATGATAAGAATTTATTAATTGTGGTAGACATTAATTTTATTTAAAAAAGATTCAATGAAAATATTAATTACGGGAGGATCAGGTTTTATTGGCTCATCTTTAGTTCGCCATTTGATTAATAATACAAATTATGAAGTTTTGAATATTGATAAGCTTTCGTACTCAGGTAATAATAAATCTCTAAAATCAATCGCATCTTCACCTCGCTATACATTCAAGAAATTAGATATTTGCAATTATCAGGCTCTAAAAAAATATTTCAAACTTTTTAAGCCTGATTTAGTCATGCACTTAGCTGCAGAAAGTCATGTAGATAGATCTATTTTGAAATCTGATGACTTTATTCAATCAAATATAATTGGAACATACACTCTTCTAGAAATATCAAGAGATTATTGGAGTGGATTACCTAAACTGCAAAAAAAAAATTTTCGCTTTCACCATATATCTACAGATGAGGTTTATGGTGAACTAAAAAATAAATATGAATTATTTAGTGAAAAAACCTCATATAAACCAAACTCACCCTATTCTGCCTCGAAAGCTAGCTCAGATCATTTAGTAAGAGCATGGGGTCGAACTTATGGTTTTCCATTTGTGATTACCAATTGTTCAAACAATTATGGCCCTTACCAATTTCCAGAAAAACTAATTCCAAATACTATTTTAAGTGCTTTGAATGGAAAAAAAATTCCAATTTATGGAAAAGGCAATCAAATAAGAGATTGGCTTTATGTTGATGATCATATTTCAGCATTAGTTTTAGTTGCATTAAATGGAAGAATTGGAGAAACTTACAATATTGGAGGTAATAATGAAATGGAAAATATTAAAGTAGTTAGATTAATATGCAATCTTCTTGAAGAGATTCATCCGCCTCAAAAAAAAACTTTCAAAAAATATAAAAATTTAATTGAATTTGTTAAAGATAGACCAGGCCATGATTTACGTTACGCAATTGATGCTAGAAAAATTTATAAGGACTTAGGTTGGAAACCAAAGGAAAGTTTCGAAACTGGAATTCGTAAAACTATAAACTGGTATTTAAATAATAAAAATTGGTGGAAACCAATTATTAAGGAATAATAGAGATTAATTATGAAGGGTATTATTTTAGCAGGCGGCTCAGGATCTCGTCTTTATCCTCTCACAGTAAGTTTATCAAAACAAATTTTACCAGTTTATGATAAACCTATGATTTATTATCCATTATCAGTATTGATGCTAGCCGGTATTCAAGAGGTACTGATTATCTCTACGCCAAGAGATTTACCAAATTTTAAAAAACTTCTAGGCAAAGGTTGTGACATTGGCATGAAGTTTGAGTACATTGAACAGCCCTCTCCTGACGGTTTGGCTCAAGCATTTATTCTAGGTAAAGAATTTATAGGGGATGAGGATGTTTGTTTAATATTAGGTGATAATATTTTTTATGGTAATGGCATTAACAATATCCTAAAAAATGCAGTGTTAAATGCCAAAAAAAAAAATGTAGCAACTATATTTGGATATCATGTTAATAATCCAGAGGATTATGGTGTAGTTGATTTTAATATTGCTGGCAAAGCTCTGAGTATAGAGGAAAAACCAAAAAACCCTAAAAGCAATTATGCAGTGACAGGATTGTATTTTTATCCAAACGATGTAGTTAAAAAAGCTGCAAAAGTTTTACCATCTGAAAGAGGTGAATTAGAAATAACTACTTTAAATCAAATATACTTAAATGAAAAAAGATTAACTGTAGAACTTATGGGTAGAGGTTATGCTTGGTTAGATACAGGTACTCATGAAAACTTATTAGAAGCATCAACTTTTATAGAAGTTATAGAAAGAAGACAAGGTTTGAAGGTTGCTTGCATTGAAGAAATTGCTTTTGAACAAGGTTTTATTAACAGAGATAAACTTATAGAAATAGCTCAATCCTTAAATAATAATAGATATAAGCAATATCTGCTTATATGTGCGGGGTAAATAATTTGAAATTTATACCTCAATCAATACCGGATATAATTCTGATTAAACCAAATTTAAACAATGATAGTAGAGGTTATTTTGTAGAAACTTTCAGACAAGATTTGTTTGAAGATGCTATTGGTTATAAAGTAAATTTTATTCAAGACAATGAGTCAAAATCAACTAGAGGTGTACTTCGTGGGCTACACTATCAATTGCCACCATATACTCAAGCTAAGTTAGTTAGAGTTATAGAGGGAAGTGTATTAGACGTAGCTGTGGATATTCGAAAATCTAGCCCTACATTTGGCCAACATGTGGCAGTGGAATTAACAAGCAAAAATAAAGATCAACTCTTTGTACCACGTGGATTTGCCCATGGATTTGTTTTATTAAGTGATAAAGCAATTTTTGCATATAAAGTTGATAATTACTATGCTCCAAAGTATGACCGTGGTATAGCATTTGATGATAAAGATTTAGCTATTGACTGGAAGATACCGGCAAGTCATTTAAAACTATCAGATAGAGATAAATCCAATCCATTGTTTTTTGGAATAAAAGATCTATTTGAATAAATAAAAAATGAGAAGAATACTTGTAATTGGTAAAAATGGTCAATTAGGTATGTCTATTCAAAAAAAGCTTATTAATAAAAAACAATCTGATGAATTTATTTTTGTCGGTAGAGAAGAGCTAGATTTAAGTAATAATAAAAATATTATTAATTATTTTAAAAATAATATATTTGATGTTTTTATCAATTGTGCTGCTTACACTCAAGTAGACAAAGCAGAAAGAGACACAGAATTATCTAACCAGATTAATCATCTCGCAGTATTACAGCTGGCAAAGATAGCCAAAAATCAGAAAGCTAAGATAATCCATATTTCTACAGATTATGTATTTGATGGAAAAAATAACAATCCTTATACAGAAATTGATAAAACTAATCCTATTAATGTTTATGGTAAAACTAAATTAGAAGGAGAAAAAGCTATTCAAAAAATATTGATGACTGATGCGATTATCATAAGAGTAAGCTGGTTGTATTCGGAGTATGGAAGTAACTTTGTCAAAACTATGTTGCATTTAGCAAAGAAACAAAATCAAATAGATGTTGTAAATGATCAGATAGGTTCCCCAACCTATGCTAGTGATTTAGCAGATGTAATTTTAAAAGTTATAAAAGATAAAACCTTTATTAATAATAATCAGAAAACACAAATCTATCATTACTCAAATGAAGGTAACATTAGTTGGTATGATTTTGCTAGAGAGATCTTTAACTTTTCAAAAATAAATTGCAAAATTAGTCCTATAAACTCAAAGATGTATCAAACATCAGCACAAAGACCAAAAGCTGTTATAATGAATAAAACTAAAATATCTCAAAGATTTAATATAAATATTTTAGGATTGAAAAAGTCACTAGAAACTTGTATTTTAGAAATATTAAAAAATAATTAGAATATTAAATTTACAATTTATGATTATTGAAATTTGTATTTTACCATTCTATGTTTTGATAATTTCTTAAATTTTATAATTATTGCTAAGATAAATTGTGAAAAAAATTTTAGTTACAGGTGCATCTGGATTTATAGGCAAGGCATTGTGTAATAAACTTATTAAAACAAATTTATCTACTTGTGTTGCTGTTAGAAGCTTTAACTCTTATTACAATCATAATGCTATCAAACAGATTTTAATTAAAGATATTAATTCAAATACAAATTGGAAAAATGTGTTAAATAACATTGATTGTATTGTTCATTGTGCTGGGATTGCACATAACATGGTAAAAAAAAATGATCTCAATTTTTATCGTTCAACAAATTTAGAAGGCACAAAACGTCTTGCAGAACAAGCAGCAGAAGCTGGAGTGAAAAGGTTGATATTTCTAAGTTCCGTTAAAGTTAATGGAGAATTTACAAATGATGAATATAACAAGACTGATAAAAACTCTCAAAAAAAAGATATTTTTACACATTTTGATGTCCCAAATCCGAGTAACCCTTATTCAATATCTAAGCTTGAAGCAGAAAGAGCTTTATATAAGATCTATGCTAGAACAGGTTTAGAGATTGTAGTGGTTCGCTTACCATTAGTTTATGGATATAACGCAAAAGGTAATCTATCTCGTTTAATAAAAATTATTAAACTAGGAATTCCACTTCCATTTAGTACAATTAAAAATCAACGGTCTATGATTGGGATAGATAATTTAGTAGATTTATTAATTCAATGTATTGATCATCCAAATGCTGTAGGAAAAACTTTTTTAGTTTCAGATGGTAAAGATTTGACTATATCTGAATTAATAAGACTTATTACATTATCTATGAAGCAAAAAACTAGATTATTTCCTTTACCTTTATTTTTGCTAAAATTTGTAGCAACTGTTTTTGGTAAGCAAAGTGAAATTAATCGTCTGATTGGATCATTAAGAGTAGATTGTAACTACACTCAAAAAGTATTAAATTGGACACCTCCTATAAGTGTTGAAGAAGGCATAAGAAGAATGATACAAGAAAAATGAAACGTTTTTTTGATATTTTATTTTCATTAACAGCGTTAATTCTGTTGCTCCCACTATTAATTTTGCTATGGTTTTTGGGTTTATTAGATAATGGGTCACCAATATTTACACAAAAGCGAGTTGGCCGTAACCTTAAATCTTTCTTATTAATCAAATTTAGAACAATGCCTATCAACACAAGATCTGCTGCCACACATTTAACACAAAATGTAAAATCAACTTCCTATGGTTATTTTTTAAGAAGAACTAAGTTGGATGAAATTCCACAATTATGGAATGTACTTGCTGGAGACATGAGTTTAGTTGGACCCAGACCTTGTTTGCTAAATCAGAAAAAATTAATTAATGAACGTAAAAAAAGAGGAGTATTTAAAGTAAAACCTGGAATAACAGGCCTTGCACAAGTTTCAGGTATAAATATGAAAACACCAACTTTGCTTTCCAAAACAGATCTTAAAATGATCAAATCTATGAGTTTATCTATTTATTTTAAAATCATTTTCAGAACAGTCTTTAAAATTATTAAATAATTAATTATAGCTTTTATTCAATTAATTATTCTTTTTTTAATTTGTACCTTATTGTAAAATTGAGATATTTAAAATCAATTAATTTAAAAACTTATTATGTCAATTTTTAAAATGTTATCCCAAAATATAATTAGTCTCCCTCGTGGTACAAAAAAAATTATAGTTGTCAGTGTTGATATAGGTATCTGTATCTTAAGTACTTGGTTGGCATTTTATTTAAGATTAGAACAATTTATTAAAATTAATAATATACTAATTTATGCAATATCAATCTCAATATTTTTAGCAATCCCATTATTTTGGTTATTAGAACTATACAAAACGATGTTTCGTTTTTTACATACATCTATAATTTTTACAACATTAGTAGCTACATTTACTTATTCTTTATTATATTTTTCGATTATTAGTATTTATGGTATTCCAGGAATTCCTAGATCAATCGGTATACTTCAACCAGTTTTATTATTTTTAGGAATTTCAAGTTCAAGAATGATTATAAAATATTTTTTTTTATATAATTTTAAAAAGATAAAAAATAAAAGAAATGTATTAATATATGGAGCAGGTATTGCTGGAAGACAATTGTTGAATAGTCTAGAAAATAATTTAGAGATGAAAGTAGTTGGTTTCTTAGATGACAACATTCAATTTCATAAACAAAAAGTACTAGGTCAAACAGTATATGATCCATCAAAAGCTCATAGTTTGATTAATAGAAAAAATATTGATTTAGTATTACTGGCACTTCCATCTATTACTCGTCAAAAAAGAAACCAAATTATTGACAGGCTTAATAAATACAAAGTGACCGTTAAAACTCTACCAAGTATTCAAGATATTGTTGATGATAAGATATCGATATCTGATATAAAAGACTTAAACATTGATGATCTTTTAAGTAGAGATCAAGTTCAACCAAATTTAGATTTATTATCTATAAACATTAATTCAAAAGTTGTAGTTGTTACAGGCGCAGGAGGATCAATTGGTTCAGAATTATCTCGACAAATTCTTAAATTAAAACCAAAAAAATTATTACTTTTAGAATTAAATGAGTTTGCTCTCTATAAAGTGCATGATGAGTTAAAAAATTTTAATAATGATGCAAAGATTATTCCTCTACTTTTTAATATTCAAAATCAGTCAAAACTTGAAGATTTATTAAACACTTTCAAGGTGGACACTATTTATCATGCCGCAGCATACAAGCATGTACCTTTAGTCGAAGAAAATATTTGTGAAAGTGTTAAAAATAACGTTTTTGGAACTTACGTAATTGCACAAGCCGCACTTAAATATAACATTAAAAATTTTGTTCTTATCTCAAGTGATAAAGCAGTGAGACCCACAAATATTATGGGCACAACTAAAAGACTTGCTGAAATTTGCATTCAATCTCTTTACGACTATCAAAATCAAGAGTCTAAATTTGCAATTGTAAGATTTGGGAATGTACTTGAGTCCTCAGGTTCTGTTATCCCAAAATTCAAAAAACAAATTAAAATGGGTGGCCCAGTAACCTTAACACACCCTGATGTTACTCGGTATTTTATGACGATAACTGAGGCCTCTCAATTAGTCATTCAAGCAGGAGCCATGGCCTCCCAGTGCGAGGTGTTTGTTTTAGATATGGGAAAAAGTGTAAAAATTCAAGATTTAATTCATAAAATGATTAAACTTTCAGGACTTACAATTAAGGACACAAATAATATAGATGGAGATATTGAGGTGAAGATTACTGGACTAAGAACAGGCGAAAAATTGTATGAAGAATTATTGATAGGGGAAAATCCTAAAAAAACGTCTCATGAAAAAATTCAAAAAGCACAAGATCCCTTTATTCCTTTTAATGAACTAAAAACAGATTTAGATAATTTATTTTATTTATCAGAGAAAAATAGAATAAAAGATGTTAAAAATTTATTATCTAAACTAGTTACTTCTTATCAGTCAAATTCAAAAATAGTTGATCATTTCTATGAAGAACAATCAAATTTTAAAAATAATTTGTAATTAAAACTAAATACTATATTTATTATTTAATGAATAATAATTATTCAATAATCAATAATGAAATTAATTTTTTTGAAGTATTAATTAAAATTTGGATTGGCAAAATAAAGATTATTATATTAACAATTATTTCTATACTAATAGGTCATGCCGCTTATCATGAGTCTAAGCTTTTAGAAAAAAAGAATAAATTAGCGTGAGCCTTAGCATAATAATACCATGCTATAATGAGTTTGGCACAATTTCTAAAATTATAGATAAAATTCAGCAAGCATGCAAATATGATTTTGAAATTATAGTTGTAGACGATTGTTCTGAAGATGGTAGTCGCAAGATATTAAAAGAAGAATTATCAAATAAAAAAATTGATCATCTAATTTTAAATACAAAAAATTATGGCAAAGGTTATTCTATTAGACAAGGATTAAAAAAAACAAAAAACGATATAATATTAATTCAGGATGCAGATCTTGAGTATGATCCTTCAGATTATAATAAACTTATAGCCCCTATAATTAATGATAAAGCAGATGTTGTTTATGGCTCTAGATTTGTTGGCTCTGGAGAAAAAAGAATTTTGTATTTTTGGCATAGTATGGGTAATGCATTTCTCACATTCTTATCAAACATGTTTTCAAATTTAAATTTGAGCGATATGGAATGTTGCTATAAAGTTTTTAAATCTGAGGTAATTAAAGATATTGAATTAAAAGAAAATAGATTTGGTTTTGAGCCAGAAATTACAGCAAAGATTTCAAAAAAAAACTTAAGAATATATGAAGTTGGAGTTAAATATTATGGAAGAAAATATTCTGAAGGAAAAAAAATTACTTGGAAAGATGGTTTTAGTGCAATTAGATCAATAATTAAGTATAATATTATTACAAGATAATTTTTCTCATAGAAAATCATTTTTTGCTTTACTAATAAAGTTTTTTTGAGTAATAAACCCTGCCTGGTAATTATTGCGAAAGTGTAATACCCGATCCCATTCCGAACTCGGCAGTCAAGCCTTTCTGCGCCAATGGTACTTTGTCTTAAGACACGGAAGAGTAGGACATTGC
>Ga0181553_10002046_pt1 | contig 17984 bp, 14 predicted proteins | sample 011ome_17_FD_133753 | JGI IMG/M metagenome (GOLD analysis project Ga0181553, IMG submission 133753) | Coastal salt marsh microbial communities from the Groves Creek Marsh, Skidaway Island, Georgia - 011502XT metaG (megahit assembly) | ecosystem: Environmental > Aquatic > Marine > Intertidal...
GAGTCGCTCAGGAGCGGGGTATGACCGCTCCTGCCATTCCCACAGCTGGACAGGAGGCCTGAGCGATGACGCTGACCCCGGTCATAACGGAGCACTGGGACGACCCGGAGCTGTACACGCTGGCGGGCTATCGCCGTCATGGCGGCTACACCGCACTCGAGTCCGCGCTGAAGCAGGATCCTGACGCCATCATCGGCACGGTCAAGGACTCCGGCCTTCGTGGTCGTGGCGGCGCTGGCTTCCCCACCGGCCTGAAGTGGAGCTTCGTCCCGCAGAACGACGGCAAGCCGCACTATCTGGTCGTCAACGCTGACGAGTCTGAGCCGGGTGCCTGCAAGGACATCCCGATCATGATGGCCAATCCGCACTCGCTGGTGGAGGGCGTCATCATCACGTCCTTCGCCATCCGTGCGAACCATGCCTTCATCTACATTCGTGGCGAGGTGCCCGAGGCCATTCGCCGCGTGGCCAATGCCGTGCGCGAAGCACGCGAGGCCGGGCTCCTGGGCCGCAACATCCTCGGATCCGGCTTCGACCTCGACGTCGTCATCCACTCCGGTGCGGTGCGTATATCTTCGGCGAGGAGACCGCCCTCCTCAACTCCCTCGAGGGCCTGCGCGGTCAGCCGCGGCTCAAGCCCCCATTTCCTGCGGTGGCCGGTCTGTACGCGTCACCGACCGTCATCAACAACGTCGAGACGATCTGCAACATCCCGTACATCGTCGGGCGCGGTGTCGACTGGTTCCGCCAGTTCGGCACGGAGAAGTCGCCTGGCTTCAAGGTCTTCGCCGTATCCGGGCACGTGAACCGTCCGGGCATCTACGAGGCTCCTCTGGGCATCACGATGCGCGAGCTTCTCGACTACGCCGGCGGAATGATCGACGGGCGCCCCGTGAAGTTCTGGCTCCCGGGCGGCTCCTCAGTGCCGATGCTGACGGCGGAGCACCTGGACCTGCCGATGACCTACGAGGCCATGGCCGAGGCGGGCACCATGCTCGGCACGGGAACGCCCATGATCTTCAACGACACAGTGAGCGTCGTGAAGGCCGTGACTCGCTGGCTGGAGTTCTACAAGCACGAGTCCTGCGGCAAGTGCACGCCCTGCCGCGAAGGCACGTACTGGATCACCGGAACTCTCGAGCGGTTCCAGGAGGGACACGGCACCGACCGCGAGATGGAGACCCTCGTCGATCTGTGCGGACAGATCGCCGGACGTTCGTTCTGCGCGCTGGGTGATGCGGCGGCAACGCCTTACCCCGCGGCCATGAAGTACTTCCGTGACGAGTTCGTCGCGGCAACCACCACGCCGGTCGATGACAGCTTCGATCCGGCTGCGTCCTATGTGTTCTCGGGAGTTGCAGCGCGATGACGGTCACCAGCAACAGCGGACCCGGCTCTGACGTCGAGATCCCCTCAGACATGATCTCCGTCGTCATCGACGGCGTTGACATGATGGTTCCCAAGGGAACCCTTGTCATTCGCGCGGCTGAGCAGCTCGGCATCGAGATCCCTCGCTTCTGCGATCATCCGCTGCTCGACCCGGTCGCCGCCTGTCGTGCCTGCCTGATCGAGGTCGAGGGCATGCCCAAGCCGCAGCCCGCCTGTGCGCAGGTTCTGAACGACGGCATGAACGTCAAGACTCAGTACGCGTCCGAGGTGGCGCGGCTGGCTCAAGAGGGCGTCATGGAGTTCCTGCTCCTGAACCATCCGCTCGACTGCCCCGTCTGCGACAAGGGCGGCGAGTGCCCGCTGCAGAACCAGGCCATGTCTGTGGGGCGGCCCGAGTCCCGCTTCGACGGTGAGAAGCGTGAGTTCGAGAAGCCCATCAACGTCAGTGCCCAGGTGCTGCTCGATCGGGAGCGCTGCGTGTCCTGCGCCCGATGCACCCGCTTCGCCGAGCAGATCGCCGGCGACCCCATGATCGAGCTTCTCGAGCGCGGCTCCAAGCAGCAGGTCGGCACCGCGTCGGACGAGCCGTTCGACTCGTACTTCTCCGGCAACACCGTCCAGATCTGCCCGGTCGGCGCACTCACGAGCGCGTCGTACCGTTTCCGCTCCCGTCCGTTCGACCTGGTGTCTGTCCCGACCACCTGCGAGCACTGCGCCTCCGGTTGTTCGCTGCGCACTGACTACCGTCGTGGCGTCGTCACTCGGCGACTGGCCTGGGACGACCCCGAGGTCAACGAGGAATGGAACTGCGACAAGGGCCGTTTTGCCTTCGCCTATCAGCGCAACGGACGCATCGAGCACCCGATGATCCGCGAGAACGGTGAGCTGCGCGTGGCATCGTGGCCCGAGGCCATCGATGCCGCAGCCCGTGGACTCGCCGCTGCGCGCGGCAGCGTCGGCGTCCTTGTCGGCGGCCGCAGCACGATCGAGGATGCCTACGCCTACTCTCGGTTCGCCCGTACTGCGCTCGCCTCCGACGACATCGACTTCCGGGTCCGCGAGACCTCGGACGAGGAGACCGCCTTCCTCGCGTCGAGTGTTGCCGGGGCGCCTGTCTCCGTCTCCTATGACGAGCTCGAGTCGGCCCCTGTCGTTCTTCTCGTCGATCTGGAGCCCGAGGACGAGTCACCGATCGTCTTCCTGCGGCTGCGCAAGGCATCTCGCCGCGGGACTTCCGTCATCTCGGTGGGAGCCGTCGCAAGCACTGGGCTCGGCAAGATGGCGGGCCGCCTGGTCCCCGCCCGTCCGGGTCAGGAAGCACGCGCTCTTCGCGAGCTCGACGACGACGCACGCACCCTGCTCGCCCAGCCGGGTGCGGTGATCATGGTCGGTGAGCGCGCTGCCGGATCGGCGGGCACTCTCACAGCAGTTCTGGAGCTCGCGCAGTCGACGGGTGCTGTTGTCGCGTGGGTGCCGAGGCGTGCAGGTGAGCGTGGAGCCCTGGACGCTGGTGCACTCGCCGGTCTGCTTCCCGGCGGTCGCCCGCTCGAGGATCCGCAGGCGCGAGAGCAGGTGGCAGCGGCCTGGGGCGTGGAGGTCACCGACCTGCCGGCCGTGAACGGCCGCTCGGGCTCTGCGCTGCTCGAGGCAGTTCGTGACGGTGAGCTGGCCGCACTGCTCGTCGCCGGTGTCGAACTCGCCGACTACAGCGATCCGACCCTGGCGTTGGCCGCTGTCGACAATGCGCCTTTCGTCGTCTCGTTGGAGAACCACCACTCGGAGGTGACCGAGCGGGCCGACGTCGTGCTCCCGGTCGCCGTCGTGACGGAGAAGGCCGGAACCTTCCTGGACTGGGAGGGTCGTCCCCGTCCCTTCGGCCAGGTCTTCCGCGACGCCCTGACCATGAGCGATGCCAAGGTGCTGTCCATGGTCGCCGAGGCGATGGGCGCGTCCCTCCCCGGCGACGTGCGTGCCATCCGAGTGGAGATGGGAAGCCTCGGTCCGTGGTCGGGTCATCGGTTCGCGGCGCCGAATGCGCAGCCCGGCGACCGGAGCGACGGCGTAGTCCTCGCCTCCTGGCGTCTGCTGCTCGACTCGGGTCTCATGCAGGACGGCGAGCCGCACTTGGCGGCCACCGCTCGGCCCACGGTCGCCGTGGCAGCCGCGACGATGGCGGCCGCTCTCGGTGAGACCGTGACGATCAGCGGCCCGTCGGGCTCGGTCACCCTGCCGCTGGAGAAGGGCGAGGTTGCCGAAGGAGTGGTCTGGGTGCCGATGAACTCCCCGGGCTGCCACATCCATCGGGATCTCGGTGCCGTCCCAGGCTCGTCCGTCCAGGTCTCCGCGGGAGGCGTGGCATGACCGATTCCCAGTTCGGCCTCTTCGGCACCGATCCGTGGTGGCTGGTCATCCTCAAGGTGCTGGCGATCTTCGTCATGCTCGTCCTGCTCACGCTCTTCACCATCTGGTGGGAGCGGCGCGTTGTGTCACGCATGCAGAACCGCATCGGACCGAACCGGGTCGGCCCCCAGGGCCTGCTGCAGTCGCTGATGGACGGCATAAAGCTGGCACTCAAGGAGGAGATCATCCCGACGTCGGCCCACCTGGCCGTCTTCTGGATAGCTCCGGTGATCTCGGCGACCATGGCATTCCTCGCCTTCGCCGTCATCCCCTTCGGCCCGGAGGTCTCGATCTTCGGAACCATGACCCCGCTCCAGCTCACCGACTTCCCGGTCTCGGTGCTGTACGTCCTCGCGATTGCCTCCATCGGCATCTACGGAATCGTGCTGGGCGGCTGGGCATCCGGATCCACGTACCCGCTGCTGGGCGGTCTTCGCTCAAGCGCGCAGATGATCTCGTACGAGATCGCCATGGGACTGTCCTTCGTCGCGGTCTTCCTCTACGCAGGATCCATGTCCACGTCGCAGATCGTCCTGGCCCAGGAGCCCATCTGGTTCGCGATCATCCTGCTGCCGTCCTTCCTCATCTACTGCACTGCAATGGTCGGCGAGACCAACCGCGCACCCTTCGACCTTCCCGAGGCCGAGGGTGAGCTCGTCGGTGGTTTCCACACGGAGTACTCATCGCTGAAGTTCGCGTTGTTCTTCCTGGCCGAGTACATCAACATGGTCACCGTCTCGGCGATGGCCACGACCCTCTTCCTTGGTGGCTGGCGTGCGCCGTGGCCGGTTTCCCTTTGGGAGGGCGCCAACGAGGGCTGGTGGCCGATCCTGTGGTGGCTGCTGAAGGTGCAGATCTTCATCTTCTGCTTCATCTGGCTGCGCGGCACATTGCCACGCATGCGTTACGACCAGTTCATGCGCTTTGGCTGGAAGGTGCTCATCCCGGTCTCGATCGCGTGGATCATGATCGTGGCCCTGGCCAGGGTGCTGCGCGATGACGTTTCGCTCACGACGACCGAGATCCTCATCGCCGGGGCCGTCGTGATCGTGGTCCTGCTCATCGGATCGTGGCTCCTGCAGTCGCGCCAGGATCGCCGTCAGCGAAGGATCGACGAGGAGGAGGCCGCCGCTGCGGCTGCTCCGTTCGACCCGATGGCGGCGAGTTTCCCGGTGCCCCCGCTGCCGGGTCAATCGTTCACCTACACGTCGCGCAGGGCCGCTGCACAGGGGACGACCATCGTCCAGGAGACAACGGTCACGGCCGATGTCGAACCGGACATCGACACCGCGAGTGACTCCGATGGGGAGGACAACCATGGCTGAGTTGCCGCAGGCCGTTCGTGGCTTCGGCGTCACCTTCCTGACCATGTTCAAGAAGGTGGTGACGGAGCAGTATCCCGAGCAGAAGGTCCCGACCCAGCCGCGCTTCCATGGGCGGCACCAGCTCAATCGCTGGGCTGATGGCCTGGAGAAGTGCGTCGGCTGCGAGCTGTGCGCCTGGGCGTGCCCGGCCGATGCCATCCTCGTCGAGGGCGCCGATAACACCGATGAGGAGCGTTTCTCCCCGGGCGAGCGATACGGCCGCGTCTACCAGATCAACTACCTGCGCTGCATCTTCTGCGGCCTGTGCATCGAGGCATGCCCCACTCGGGCCCTGACGATGACCAATGAGTACGAGCTCGCCGACGACAGTCGCTCCAAGCTGATCTTCGAGAAGGAGGACCTGCTGGCCCCGCTGCTGCCGGGCATGGTGGCACCGCCGCATGACCTCTACCCCGGCACGAACGAGCGGAGCTACTACTCCAACGAGGTCACTGGCTCGTCCCCCGAGCAGGTCACGAGCCATGCCGAGCAGGCAGGGGAGGAGCAGGCGTGATGGCCCCCTTGGCCGACACGGTCACCGACGTGAACACCGGGGAGCAGGTGGTGTTCTGGGTGACGGCGATCCTGGCGGTTGCCGGCGCGCTGGGCATGATCCTGTCCCGAAAGGCGGTTCACAGTGCGCTGTGGATCGCTCTGACCATGATCAACCTGGCGATTCTCTACATCGCGAACTCGGCGCCGTTCCTGGGCATGGTCCAGATCATCGTCTACACCGGCGCCGTCATGATGCTGTTCCTGTTCGTGCTCATGGTGGTGGGCGTGGACTCGTCCGACTCCCTGATCGAGACCATCAAGGGGCAGCGGCTCGCCGCCATCCTGCTCGGACTGGGCATGGGGATCCTGCTCGTCTGGGGAATCGGGAATGCGCTTGTCGAGTCACCGTCCGTGGGTCTCACCGCCGCCAATGAGGAGTTCGGCGGCAACGTCGAGGGCATCGCGAACCTGATCTTCACGCGCTACCTGCTTGTGTTCGAGCTCACCTCGGCCCTGCTCATCACGGCCGCCATGGGTGCGATGGTGCTGGCACACCGGGATCGATGGAAGCCGCTGCCCTCGCAGCGCGATCTGTCGCTGGCCCGGTTCCGCAGTGGCCAGCACCCCGGCAACCTGCCGAACCCGGGTGTGTACGCACGTCACAACGCTGTCGATACACCTGCTCTCCTCCCTGATGGCGGGACGAGCGATATCAGCGTTCCCGCACCGGTGCGTGCCCGTGGTGACGAGCGACCCCTCGACCGCGTCGATATCGACGAGGTGCGACAGATCTCCGAAGGAGAGTCAGATCTGCCTGAGGGGAGCAAGGAATGAATCCGATGAACTATGTGGTGCTGTCTGCACTGCTGTTCACGATCGGATCGCTCGGCGTCCTCGTGCGACGCAACGCGATCGTCGTGTTCATGTCGGTGGAGCTCATGCTGAACGCCGCGAACCTGGCGTTCGTCTCCTTCGCGCGGATGAATGGCAACCTCGACGGCCAGGTGGTGGCGTTCTTCGTCATGGTTGTTGCTGCCGCCGAAGTGGTGGTCGGCCTGGCCATCATCGTGACCATCTTCCGGACCCGACGCTCGGCGTCGATCGATGAGCCGAACCTGTTGAAGTACTGATGACCTCTGTGAACCCGACGATCGATAGGACCGCACTGTGACCGAGTTGATGCCCGCCGAGGGGGTGTTCTCCCTCATCTGGCTGCTGATGGCGCTGCCCCTCGCCGGAGCGGCTGTGCTGCTCTTCGGTGGTCGCCGCACCAACGCCTGGGGGCCCTTCCTCGGCATCCTCACGGTGTCGGCCTCGGCCGTGATCGGCTGGATCATGCTGCTGTCGATGATGGGCAACGCTCCTGAGGAGCGGACCTTCGACCAGACGCTGTTCACCTGGGTGTCGGTTGGCGACTTCCAGGCGGACATGGCCTTCCAGCTGGATCAGCTGTCGATGGTCTTCGTCCTGCTGATCACGTCCGTCGGTGCCCTCATCCACGTCTACTCGCTGGGCTACATGTCGCACGACCGTGATAGGCGCAAGTTCTTCGGATACCTGAACCTGTTCGTCGGTGCGATGCTGATCCTGGTCCTCGCCAACAACTTCCTCCTCCTCTACGTGGGCTGGGAGGGCGTCGGTCTCGCGAGCTACCTGCTGATCGGCTTCTGGCAGCACAAGCCGTCGGCCGCAGCCGCTGCCAAGAAGGCGTTCGTCATCAACCGCGTCGGCGATGTGGGCCTGAGCCTGGCGATCATGCTGATGTTCGTGACCTTCGGGTCGATCTCCTTCCAGGACGTCTTCGGGCAGGCCAGTGAGGCCAGCGAGGGCACCCTCACGGCCATCGGACTCCTCCTGCTCCTCGCAGCCGCCGGCAAGTCGGCACAGTTCCCGCTTCAGGCGTGGCTGCTCGACGCGATGGAGGGCCCCACCCCGGTGTCGGCTCTCATCCACGCGGCCACGATGGTCACGGCCGGCGTCTACCTGATCGTCCGCAGCAACGTGATCTTCACTGCGGCCGAGTGGGCGGCCACCGCGGTCATCGTCGTCGGTGTCATCACGATGTGGATGGGTGCGATCATCGGCTCAGCCAAGGACGACATCAAGAAGTCGCTCGCCGGATCGACGATGAGCCAGATCGGCTACATGATCACTGCCGCGGGCCTGGGTCCCATCGGGTATGTCTTCGCGATCTTCCACCTGCTCACGCATGGTGTCTTCAAGGCCGGGCTGTTCCTCGGAGCCGGTTCGGTCATGCATGGCATGCGCGACAACGTGAACATGCGCCGCTACGGAGCGCTGATGGGCGTGATGGGCATCACGGCCGTCACCTTCATCATCAACTACCTCGCCATCATCGGCATACCGCCGTTCTCCGGCTTCTGGTCGAAGGACTCCATCATCCACGCGGCTTTCGAGAAGAACACCGTCGTGGGACTGCTCGCCATGGGCGCGGCCGGGCTCACGGGCTTCTACATGACCCGCATCGTGGCAATGACCTTCTTCGGCAAGGCCCGATGGGAGGACGACGAGCATCCGCATGAGTCACCCAAGGTCATGACGATCCCGCTCATCATCCTCGCCATCGGTGCGACGTTCCTGGGCATGGCGCTGCTGTTCTGGGGCAACATCGAGACGTGGCTCGAGCCTGTCACGGGCTACGCGGCGGAGGAGCTTCCGCTTCCGGAGTACGTCTACGTCGTGGCCACGTTGGCCCTGGTCATCCTCGGAGCGGTCATCGCCTGGGTGAAGTACGCGCGCGCCGAGGTTCCGGTCGAGCCGCCGCACGGTTCGGTCCTGACTCGTGCAGCACGCGAGGAGCTCTACGGCAACCAGATCAATGACACGTTGGTGGTGGTACCGACCTATGTTGCGGCCGACGCGGCAACTGCAGTCGACGCCAAGGGCATTGACGGCCTCGTCAACGGACTCGCCGCCTTCGTCGCCGCGCTGTCCGGGCGGCTGCGTCGCTACCAGACCGGATTCGCTCGTTCCTATGCGTTGTCGATGGTGGGTGGCGCCATCTTGGTCGTCCTCGCCCTGGTTCTGGTGAGGGCATCGTGAATTTCCCCTGGCTGACCACGTTGATGGTGGTCCCGCTTGTCGGCAGCATCATCGTCGCCCTGCTGCCTCGTGGGCGGGCGCTGCTGGCGAAGCAGGTGTCGCTCGTCTTCTCGATCGCGACGCTGGCCCTCACCATCCTCATGGCGCTCCAGTTCGTCGGCGACTCCGCAGACAGGTTCCAGTTCGTCGAGTCCCATCCGTGGATCCCGGCGTTCGGCATCTCCTACTCGGTGGGCATCGACGGCATCAGCCTTGTGCTGATCGCTCTGGCCGCGACGCTGGTGCCGATCGTGATCCTGGCCGGCTGGAACGACGTCGACGACACCAGTCGAGGCACCGTCAAGGGCTACTTCGCCTTGATCCTGGTCCTGGAGACGCTGATGATCGGCGTCTTCGCGGCCACCGACGTCTTCCTGTTCTATGTGTTCTTCGAGGTCATGCTCGTCCCGACGTACTTCCTGATCGGGCGATTCGGCGGACCTCAGCGGTCGTACGCGGCCGTGAAGTTCCTGATCTACAGCCTCGTCGGCGGCCTGTTCATGCTGGCTGCGCTGATCGGGCTCTACGTCATCTCGGCGCAGACCACTGGAGTGGGAACCTTCGACTTCGCTGCCCTCGTCGGACTCGACATCGACCCGGATCTGCAGAAGTGGCTGTTCCTCGGCTTCTTCCTAGCCTTCGCCATCAAGGCTCCGCTGTGGCCATTCCACACCTGGCTGCCCGACGCTGCTGCTGAGGCCAAGCCCGGCACCTCGGTCCTGCTGATCGGCGTGCTGGACAAGGTCGGCACCTTCGGGATGCTGCGCTACTGCCTGGAGATCTTCCCGTCCGCGTCGGAGTTCTACGCACCGGTCGTCATCGGGCTGGCACTGGTCGGCATCTTCTACGGCGCGCTTCTGGCCCTGCGCCAGCACGATATGAAGCGACTGTTCGCCTACTCGTCGATGTCCCACTTCGGTTTCATCGTGCTGGGCATCTTCGTGTTCACGTCGCAGGGCCAGAGCGGCTCGGTCGTCTACATGGTCGCTCACGGTCTGTCGACCGCGGCCCTGTTCCTGACGGCAGGGTTCCTGATGTCGAGGGCGAACGGCTCCAGCCTCATCTCGGACTACTCGGGTGTGAACAAGGCCGCACCGGTTCTGGCCGGCTTCTTCCTCATAGCCGCACTCTCGTCGCTGGCCCTGCCCGGTCTCGTCTCCTTCGTGGGCGAGTTCCTCGTTCTCCTGGGTGCGTTCGAGCGCTATATGTGGGTGGGCGCGGTCGCCACCGTGGGCATCGTGATCACGGCGGCCTACGTGCTGAGGCTGTACCAGAAGTCGATGACGGGGCCGTTGAAGCCCGAGCTCGAGGGAATGAGCGACCTGCGGGGCCGCGAGGTCGTTGCGCTCGTGCCCATCGCAGCCCTGACGATCATTCTCGGCTTCTTCCCGGCTCCGCTGCTGAACGTCATCAACCCGGCGGTCGATCAGGTCATGACGACGATCGGGGCGACGGATCCTGCCCCGACCGTGCAATCAGCCGGCCTTTCCACGGAAGGGACTGACCAGTGAGCCCCCTGACGACGATCGATGTGGCGGACGTCGCGTTCACCATGCCATCGATCAACTACTACGCGATCGCGCCCATCCTGATCATGTTCGGCGCTGCGGTGCTGTCCGTCCTCATCGAGGCATTCGTGCCACGTCGCGGGCGACGACCCACGCAGATCGTGCTGGTGATCGCGGCGATCGTGGCGGCCTTCGTGGTGACCATCGATCTTCGTGGCACGCGTCTGGTGACAGGCGAGGGGGCCATCGCCGTTGACGGGCCCACACTGCTCATGTGGGGAGCCCTGCTCCTCATCGGTCTGCTCGGAGCGTTCCTCATGGCCGAGCGCACCATCGACCCGCTGGGAGATGCGTTCGCACCCCGGGCATCGGCTCTTCCCGGGTCGGAGGACGAGCAGCAGTTCACCAAGCGTGGCTATCTCCAGACGGAGATCTGGCCCTTCTTCCTCTTCGCACTCACCGGCATGCTCGTATTCGTGGCAGCGAATGATCTGCTGATCATGTTCGTGGCGCTGGAGGTCATGTCGCTCCCGCTCTACCTGCTCGCTGGCATGGCCCGGCGTCGCCGCCTGCTGTCCCAGGAGGCAGCGCTGAAGTACTTCCTTCTGGGAGCCTTCTCGTCTGCGTTCTTCCTGTACGGCGCGGCACTGCTGTACGGCTACAGCGGCTCGATCAGTTTCGTGGCCATCGCCGACACTCTCTCGGCGAAGCCTGCTGAGGGCGCCCTGCTCGCGATCGGCGTCGCCTTGGTGCTGGCCGGCCTGCTGTTCAAGGTGGCGGCGGTGCCGTTCCATCAGTGGACGCCGGACGTCTACCAGGGTGCGCCGTCGCCGGTCACCGGGTTCATGGCGGCCACGGTCAAGATCGCAGCATTCGGGGCCCTCCTTCGCGTGCTCTACGTGTCGCTGGGCGGCATGCGTTGGGACTGGCAGCCGATGCTGTGGATCATCGCGGCGCTCACCATGCTGGTGGGCTCGATCATCGCCGTCACGCAGACCGACATCAAGCGGATGCTGGCCTACTCGTCGATCGCCCAGGCCGGCTTCGTCCTGATCGGTGTGATCGCCGCGACACCGCAGGGGCTGGGTAGCGCGTTGTTCTACCTCATCGCCTACGGATTCACCACGATCGGCATGTTCGCGATCATCACGATGGTGCGCAATGCCTCGGGAGAGGCGACGGCGCTGTCCGCATGGGCGGGCCTGGGCAAGAAGTCGCCTCTGGTTGCCGGCGTCTTCTCCCTGTTCCTGCTGTCCTTGGCGGGTATTCCGCTGACGAGCGGCTTCATCGGGAAGTTCGGTGTGTTCGCCGCAGCGATCGACAGCGGTGCTGTCTGGCTGGTGATCATCGGCGTGGTGGCGAGCATCATCGCCGCCTTCTTCTACGTGCGCGTCGTCGTGCTCATGTACTTCGCCGACCCCACTGAGGAGACGGCCTCGGTCGTGATCCCGTCCACGTTCACCACGATCGCGCTCACCGCCTCCGCGGTGATGACCATAGCCCTGGGCGTCTTCCCCCAGTGGCTGCTGGACATCATCGAGCAGGCGGGCGTGTTCATCCGGTAGTACGTTGATCACGTGAGCGACTCCCTCCTCGGGCTTCCCCTGCCTGATGCTGCCCTCGAGGCGCAGCTGGCCAACGGGCTGGCACAGGTGGAGGCGGGTCTGTCGGATGCCGTGGCCAGCGATGATCCTTTTGTCGCGGATGCATCCCGGTACCTGGTTGAGGCCGGCGGCAAGCGGTTCCGGCCGCTGCTTGTGCTGCTGGCAGCCCAGTTCGGTGATCATGACGCGCCGGGCGTGGTGCCGGCCGGAGTCGTCGTCGAGCTCACGCACCTGGCGACGCTTTACCACGACGACGTCATGGACGAGGCCCAGCTGCGCCGTGGGGCTGCATCTGCGAACTCCCGCTGGGACAACAGCATCGCGATACTCACAGGTGACTTCCTCTTTGCACGGTCGTCGAAGATCCTGGCGGATCTCGGGCCGGAGGCCGTCCGGATCCAGGCCTACACATTCGAGCGCCTGTGCACGGGACAGATACGCGAGACGATCGGTCCGCGCGACGGTCAGGATCCTGTCCAGCACCACATCGAGGTGATCGCCGACAAGACGGGCTCGTTGATCGCTGCATCGGGTCGATACGGCGCCCTGATGGCGGGGGCGTCACCGGAGCACGTGGAGATTCTCACCCAGTTCGGCGAGCGTATCGGTGTGGCCTTCCAGTTGGCTGACGACCTCGTCGACATCACGTCCGAGTCGATGCAGTCGGGCAAGACTCCCGGTACGGATCTTCGCGAGGGCATTCCCACGCTGGCGGGCCTGATCGCCTTGGCCAGCGGCGATCCCATCGACGATCGCCTGAAGGACCTGCTGGGTCGTGCACTGCCCGATGATGCGGAGCATGCCGAGGCGCTGGCGCTGCTTCGAGCACATCCGGCCCTCATGGAGGCCCGCAAGGAGGCGCACACCTGGGCGGACTCCGCCCGGGAGCTGCTGGAGGGCCTGCCCGACGGGCCGGCGCGCGCGGTTCTGGCGCTCCTCTGCGACTACGTCGTCTCCCGCACCAGCTGACTCACGATTTGAACCGCTTCCCGGTCCAGTTCTTGAGAACTGGACCGGTACCGGCTCAAATCTGCAGATTTGAGCCGGTAAGCGGTTCAAATCGCAAGAGCGCGACTCAGGGGCGAGTTGTCTAGATGACTGATAGCGTCCGCTTGTGACCACGAGAGCCGCCGTGCCTGCCGCCCGCCCGGTCCACGATCGCCCCACCCTCGTGGCGTTCTCGACGATCGGCATCTGGTCATGGTTCGTCTACGGATTCGGGGCGAGCCTTGCCCTCCTGCGCGACGATCAGGGCACCACCCCCTGGCTCGGTGGACTGCACGCCACCGCTCTGGCCGCCGGCGGCATCCTCGGCGCACTGCTGACGCCGCGCCTGAATCACCGTTTCGGCAGAGGTGCAGTGACGCGCGTGAGCGTGCTGTTGACCGCCCTGAGCATCGGGTGGTTCCTGCTGCCCGGATCCCCGGTCTGGAGCACCCTGTCGGCAATCTTCGTGACGTGTTTCTTCGGCAATATCGTCGTCGTCTGTGTGAACTCGTTCATTGCCACGCATCAGGGGGCAGCCAGCCCGGCCGCCTTCACGGAGAGCACTGCGCTCGCAGCTCTGACCGGGCTGCTGGCACCCCTCGGCGTGGGGCTGGCGGCCGGATCCGTTCTCGGCTGGCGAGTGGGTTTGCTCGCCGCTGCTGTCGCATTCCTCCTCCTCGAACTGTGGCGGGGCAGGCGAGTGGCTGTATACGGCACGAAGGGCGAGACCCTCGTGCGGGAGGAGTCCGGTCCGCTGCCTGCGCTCACCTGGTGGGCGCTGGGGGCGGGCATGTGCTACATCGGCGCGGAATTCTGCCTGAGCCTGTGGGGCGTCGACCTCTTGCGCGAACGGGCCGGGCTCAGTCCAGCGGCCGCCGCCGCGGGACTGAGCACTGTCACCGGCGGCCTGTTCGTCGGGCGCGTCCTGGGCGTGCGGCTGGCGGAGCGAATGTCCACAGAGCGACTTCTGCGCACTTCACTGATGCTGGGACTGGTGACCTTCATGCTTGCGTGGGCCATACCGTCGACGTGGGTCGTGCTCGTCGCGTTCTTCCTCACGGGTGTGACCCTGGCGCTGGCCTGGCCGCTCAACCTCTCCCGCATCATCCGCTCCGCTCACGGAAGCACTGACCGGGCAGCGGCGCTCACCCTGGCGGCAGCGACGACGGCCATCGGCGGAGCGCCGTTCATCCTAGGCGCGGTATCCGAGGCACTGGGAGTGCATCTGGCGTTCCTGGTCGTACCCGTGCTGCTGATCGCCTCTTTCGTGCTCGTCAGCCTCCGACCGGTGGCCGACGAGCCCTAGTCGGGCTCGATGACCTCGAGAGCGGTCGTGCGTGAGCGACTGTGGCGCAATCCGTCGATGGACATGATCACGAGCGAGATCCATACGAGCAGGAAGCCGATCCACCTGCTGGTCGTCATGACCTCGCCGAAGACGACGACGCCGAGAAGGAACTGCAGGACGGGGGTCATGTACTGCAGCAGTCCCAGCGTTGACAGCGGGATGCGCGTTGCGGCTCCGCCGAAGGCGAGGAGCGGCAGGGCCGTGACGAGGCCCAGTAGGGCCAGCAGAATTCCGGTGCGGACGCCGCCGGTGGCGATGCCTGACGTCCCCTGAATCGCGAACCAGGCCATGACAACGAGGGCCACCGGTGCGAGGACTGCGGTCTCGATCGTCAGGCTCTCGACCGAGCCAATCCCCACCTGCTTCTTGAGCAGTCCATAGATGCCGAACGAGATCGCCAGGACGATGCTGATCCAGGGTGGCCTGCCGTAGCTGATGGTCAGGACGCCGACGGCTGCGATGGCCACAGCCACCGCCACCCACTGACCGGTGCGCAGTCGTTCCCGAAGAAGGACGACTCCCATGGCAACGGAGACGAGCGGGTTGATGAAGTAGCCGAGGGAGGCCTCCAGTACCTGATCGGTCACCACGGCCCAGACATACACTCCCCAGTTCAAGGCGAGAAACGCCGCGGCGAGTCCGAGCAGACCCACGTTCCGGCCAGATCGCGCCGCGAGCAGGGTGCGGGCCCATGAGCGCGTGGCAGTCGTCAGGATCACCAGGAAGACCAACGACCAGACGACCCTGTTGGCCACGATCTCCACGGGAGAGATTCCGTCAAGGAGATGGAAGTACAGAGGGAACAGGCCCCAGAGCCCGTAGGCGACGACCCCCAGCAGCACTCCGGTGCCCGCCGCACTGGTGGGACGGAGGCTGGACCTCAGCTCACTTCCCAGGTGTCGTTGCCGTTGATGAGTGCCTGCAGATTGCCAGGCCCCTTCTTCTCGATGACGTCGCTGATCTGCTCGTTCGCGAGCCTGCCGTAGGAGGCGCGCTCGATGTCACGGAACACGCCGATCGGGGTGTTCTCGAGCGTGCGCGGATTCGAGAGGCGGGAGAGCGCGAAGGCCAGGCCCGGGTCCTTGGCCTTGGAGTCGTGGTGGATCAGGGCGTCCTCGCCCACCTTGGCGACGTCGGCGACCTGGATGTGGCCTTCAACCGTGCGGATGACGCCCTTCTGGCCGTCCTTGCCAAAGCGGATGGGCTCACCGTCGACGAGGCGCATCATGACGTCATCGCGGGTGTCGTTGTCCTTGAGAGGCTCCCAGGCGCCGTCGTTGAAGATGTTGCAGTTCTGGTAGATCTCGACCAGTGCGGCACCCTCGTGGGCGGCGGCGCGGGAGAGCACCTCCGTCATGTGCTTGCGGTCGGAGTCGATGGTCCGGGCGACGAAGGTCGCCTCGGCCCCCAGAGCCAGGGAGACCGGGTTGAAGGCGTAGTCCAGCGAGCCCTCGGGAGTGGACTTGGTGATCTTGCCCTGCTCGGACGTGGGGGAGTACTGGCCCTTGGTCAGGCCGTAGATACGGTTGTTGAACAGCAGGATCTTGAGGTTGACGTTGCGGCGCAGTGCATGGATCAGGTGGTTGCCGCCGATCGACAGCGCATCGCCGTCACCGGTGATCACCCAGATGGACAGGTCGGGCCGGGAGACTGCGAGCCCTGTCGCGATGGCCGGGGCGCGACCGTGGATCGAGTGCATCCCGAAGGTGTTCATGTAGTACGGGAAGCGTGACGAGCAGCCGATGCCGGAGATGAACACGATGTTCTCGCGCGCCAGTCCGAGCTCGGGGAGGAAGCCCTGAACGTTGGACAGGATCGAGTAGTCGCCGCAGCCAGGGCACCAGCGCACCTCCTGGTCGGACTTGAAGTCCTTGGCCTTCAGGGGCACATCCGACTTCGGGACGAGGGAGAGGGCGGGGTAGGTGTCAGTCATCAGAGGTCACTCGCTCTCGTTGGCGGTGGACGATGTGAGGGTCTCGGCGGCCGCGTTGATCGCGTCGATGAGCTCGCTGGACTTGAAGGGCATGCCGCGAACCTGGTTGACGCCCGTGATGTCGACCAGGTACTTGGCACGGAGAAGCATGCTGAGCTGGCCGAGGTTCATCTCGGGCACGAGCACGGTCTCGTAGGAGCGGAGTACGTCTCCGAGGTTTCTGGGGAACGGATTCAGGTGACGCAGGTGAGCCTGCGCGATCTTCCGGCCCTCCCGCCGAGACATCTCGACGGCGGCGCCGATGGGTCCGTAGGTGGAGCCCCATCCCAGGATCAGGATGTCTGCGTCGCCCGTGGGGTCGTCGACCTCGATGTTCGGAATCGTGTCGGCGATGGCGTCAACCTTGGCCTGACGGAGCCGGACCATGCGGTCGTGGTTCTCCGGGTCGTAGGAGATGGCTCCAGTGCCGTCGGCCTTCTCCAGGCCGCCGATGCGATGCTCGAGGTCCTTGGTTCCCGGGATCGCCCAGGGGCGAGCCAGGGTCTCCGGATTGCGCAGGTAGGGCCAGAACTCCGGGTTTCCGTCGGCGTCCGTGTGGTTCGGGCCGGTGGCGAAGTCGGGGTCGATGGTGGGCAGATCGTCGACGTTCGGAATCAGCCATGGCTCGGAGCCGTTGGCGAGGTAGCCGTCGGACAGCAGGAACACCGGGGTGCGGTACTCCACGGCAATGCGGGCAGCCTCGATCGCGGCGAAGAAGCAGTCTGACGGCGACTGCGGTGCCACGATCGGCACGGGCGACTCGCCGTTGCGTCCGAACATGGCCTGCAGCAGGTCTGACTGCTCGGTCTTTGTGGGCAGGCCGGTCGAGGGGCCCCCTCGCTGGACGTCCACGATGATGAGCGGGAGCTCCAGCGACACGGCCAGTCCGATGGACTCGGACTTCAGGGCGACGCCGGGGCCGGATGTTGTGGTGACGGCGAGTGCGCCGCCGTACGACGCTCCGATCGCAGCACCGATGCCCGCGATCTCGTCCTCCGCCTGAACGGTCATGACTCCGAAGTGATGGTTCTTCGCCAGTTCATGCAGGATGTCCGACGCTGGGGTGATCGGGTACGTGCCCAGGAACAGCTTGAGCCCCGAACGCTCGGAGGCGGCGATCAGTCCGAAGGCGAGGGCCGGGTTGCCGGAGATGTTCCGGTAGCTGCCGGAGGCCATCTTGGCGGGTGCCACCTCGTACTGGACCGAGAACGATTCAGTCGTCTCACCGAAGGACCAGCCGGCCTCGAAAGCAGCCAGGTTGGCAGCCAGGATCTCGGGCTTGGAGGCGAACTTCGACTCCAGGAATTTCCGAGTTCCCTCGGACGGGCGCGAGTACAGCCAGGACAGCAGGCCGAGGGCGTACATGTTCTTGGCTCGCTCGGCCTCCTTCTTGGTGAGGTCGAACTCCTTGAGGGCCTCGACGGTCTGTGACGTCAGGGCGACGGCGTGGACCTTGTAGGGATCCAGGCTGCCATCTTCGAGGGGGTTGCTGGTCAGGCCCACCTTCTCGAGATTGCGCTTGGTGAACTCGTCAGTGTTGACGATCAGGTCAGCGCCCCGAGGGAGGTCCTTGATGTTCGCCTTGAGGGCGGCCGGGTTCATCGCCACGAGGACGTTCGGTGCATCACCGGGGGTGGTGATCTCATGATCGGCGAAGGCGAGCTGGAACGCGGAGACTCCGGGCACGGTTCCTGCTGGTGCGCGGATCTCGGCCGGGAAGTCCGGGAGTGTATTCAGGTCGTTACCGAGGCCGGCAGTCTCCGAGGTGAATCGATCACCTGTGAGCTGCATGCCGTCGCCGGAGTCACCGGCGAA
>Ga0181553_10002047_pt1 | contig 17980 bp, 12 predicted proteins | sample 011ome_17_FD_133753 | JGI IMG/M metagenome (GOLD analysis project Ga0181553, IMG submission 133753) | Coastal salt marsh microbial communities from the Groves Creek Marsh, Skidaway Island, Georgia - 011502XT metaG (megahit assembly) | ecosystem: Environmental > Aquatic > Marine > Intertidal...
GACCTATTTTGGGATGAAATCTTTTCTTACCTTAACTTGAATTTTAACCCAATTTTATGCTACGATATAGTTTAATTATTCTTTTTCTATGTGCTTTTAAAGTGGAAGCACAGGACAATTGGACAACAGTATCTCCTCAAAATGAGGCCATTGCACGCCATGAAAGCTCATTTGCAGCCTCAGGGAACAAATTGTATGCCATAGGTGGTCGAGGAGTTCGACCTGTTGAAGAATTTGACCCCCAAACCAATACCTGGGTAAAGCTTGCCGATGCTCCGATGGAAATTCATCACTTTCAATTGGTCGCTTTTCAAGGAGAGCTTTGGATTATTGGAGCATTGACTGGTAACTATCCACATGAAACACCTATTCCAACTATTCTGATTTTCAATCCCAAAACACGAAGTTGGCGTGAGGGACCAGCACTTCCCAAAAACCGGGAAAGGGGTTCTGCAGGGGTAGTGGTGAGAGAAAATAAAATTTACATGGTATGCGGTATCCAAGATGGACATTACGATGGTTTTGTACGCTGGTTTGATGAGCTAGACCCTAAGACAGGGACATGGAGATCTCTGCCGAGTGCACCTAGAGCTCGAGATCACGTGAGTGCTGCACTGGTAGACGACAAACTTTATTTGGCGGGTGGCCGGACTTCTTATGCCAAAATTGGAAAAGTCCTGGAGTTGACCAATAAAGAGGTAGATGTTTTTGATTTTGAAACAGAAACCTGGTCTACGTTGGAAACCGAGCTGCCTACACTACGAGCAGGAAATTCAAATTTAGGCATTGGGCCTTACTTAGTAGTACTCAATGGAGAGAGCGCTGCGCAAGGAACTGCTCATGCAGAGGTAGATGTTCTCGATACACGGAGCAATACTTGGACCCAACTACCCAATCTCCTTCAGGGTAGACACGGTACGGGTGCGGCCTATTTAAATGGGAAAATATGGGTTCATGCGGGCTCTGCAAACCGAGGTGGAGGTCCCGAACTAGGTAGCATGGAAGTCTTGGAATGGAAAAAATAAGTTCCTGGGACCTTTAATTAAATTTTCCAGAATTCACCATCGATAACTCTTGATTTTGTGGTCCCACCCTCCTCAAACGCTGGCTCTGAAGAAAAACTCCCTAGAAATTTAGGTTTGTGGGGAATCTGGATGCTAGTAGTAAACGGCTTGATTGGTGCTGGGATTTTCGGATTACCTAGTGGGGCAGCTGCATTGGCAGGAGAATACAGTGTGTTGGTCTATGCATTTTGTGCATTGCTGATTTTGCCAATTATTTTGTGCTTCGCCGAACTCGGTAGTTACTTCCGTGGTACAGGGGGACCCATCCGCTACGGGACTTTAGCTTTTGGGCCCTTTATAGGATTTCAAGGGGGATGGATGTATTATTTGGCCCGGTTGATTTCTTTCTCCGCCAACACGGTCCTACTCACTGATTCCATAGCTTATTTTATCGAAGGGGCAGGTACAGGTACTGGAAGGATTATTTCTTTGGCAGTAATATGTGTGGGACTGAGTGTGATCAATGTGATTGGGTCTATCGAATCGATACGGTCCATGACCCTATTTACAATTATCAAGTTTGCAGTGCTGATACTCCTTCCACTCGGTGGATTTATCCTATTGGGTTCGGAAGTAATTCCTCGATTTGATAGTCCCTTACCGCAGAAAGGTAACTTAGGAGCTGCTGCCTTGCTATTAATCTATGCCTTTGTGGGATTTGAGGGAGCGGTAGTTCCTGCAGGCGAGGCAAAAAAACCCGAACGGGACATGCCTTTGGGATTATTGTTAGGGTTGGGGATAGTAGCTGTTTTGTACATGGGTATTCAATTAGTTTCCCAGGCAGCAGTACCCGAAATAGCCCAATCTAAAACCCCTTTATTGGATGTTTCTGCGAGGCTTTTTGGATCTTTTGGGGCGATTCTACTGATGGTGGGAGTTGCTGCTTCAGTCCTTGCCAACTTGGTTAGTTCCATGTTTTCAGCTACCCGAGTGACCTATGCACTTTCTATAGAAAAATCTTTACCGCGTTGGTTTGGCGAGGTACACGAACGGTATTTAACTCCAGCCAATTCGGTTATTTTTTTTGGTATAGCGGCCTTTTTATTGGCTGCATTTGGTTCGTTTACCGTCTTGGCTGCGATGACTGTGCTATCTCGACTCTTTTTGTATGGAATGAGTTGTGCTGCTATTCCTAAGCTGAGGCCTCATTTTCGTGGAGAGGGTCGTTTTATCTTGAAAGGAGGCTATATTATTCCAATTTTTGGAATCGGTGCCTGCCTTTGGTTAATGTTGCAAGTGAGCGGTCAATCTATTTGGATGACGGCGATTTTTGTAGGGATTGGATCCTTACTTTTTTGGATCGGGAAAAAGCAAGATTAATCCTTTTTCCCTATTTCAATCCCCCATCATTAGTCAATTACAGTCGTTTATAAACGGTTATAAATACTTACCTCCCGATTTTTATTCTTCCTTTTTTCGAAGTTTGAGACATCAATTTTTCAATCTTTTTTATTTAGCAGGAAGCTCCTTCCTCCTTCACCTAAATTTTTAATTCCATGAATGCTTTAAAAAACAAAGTTCAATTAATTGGTCATCTCGGTAGCAAGCTTGATCTAAAAAGCCTAGAATCAGGGAAATCTGTAGCCAACGTTAGACTTGCCACCTCAGAGATTTACAAAAATCAAAAAGACGAACGAATAGAAGAGACGATTTGGCACAACCTCGTTATTTGGGACAAGACCGCAGAAAACTTAGCTAAATTCACAGACAAGGGCTCGGAAATAGCCATAGAAGGCAAATTGACCAACCGGAGCTATACTGACAAAAATGGGGACAAGAAGGTAATCACCGAGATCGTTGTCAATGAATTTCTTCTATTGGATAAAAAGCCTAAAGAAAAATAAGAAAAGCGATAGAAACAGATACCGTAAGAAAGGTAGAACCTACTGCGAGTTACATTAAAAAAATCTCTTCAATAAGGAAGGTTAAAAAGCAATACTCTGCAAAGAGCGGATACCAATTCGAAGTAAAAAGTTGATTTACTTCGAATTGGTTTGCCTAAGAATCTCTTTCCATTCAGGAGCTGCTTTAGTTTCAGGATAGTCTAGCCCTAAAAGGCCAAAGATAGTTCGAGGAAGCATCGCAGAATACCATTGACCCTCCTCTACTATCTCTCCCAAAGGAGGTGTATCTGGGCCGATTGCTAGTAACCAAACTTGGCCTGCACCTGGGACATCAGCACCATGACTTTTCCAGCTTGCTTTAGTAGTTCCACGTCCATGATCCACTGTAATGAGCAGGGTAGTCTTGTTTTGGTAATAGGGGTCAGACTGAATAGTTTCCCAGAGCTCCTTCAAGTAAGCATCGGTTTGTTTAGCAGATTTTAAATATTCATCGTACCTACCATCGTGTGCCCAATCGTCTGTTTCACCATAGGCTATGTAAAGGATACTAGGCTTTTGGGATCGTATGGCTTCCAAAGCATAATGGTGGGTAAATGGATCCAAGCGAACAGACTCCCAAGGCCCTCGAATCTCTTCTTGAAGGCGATTGAGAAGCTTTTCTGTTTCGGAAAGCGAACTTCTATTCGCAGAAGTAAACCCGGCATTGACAGGAATACCACTTCGTGTTTCGTTGATAATGAATGGAAACACATCCCATCCCCCAAATGCCATCACCTTATTTTGGTAGGCAGGTAGCTCGTTCAAATACTCCAAAAAGGTCTTGTTGGGATTGGGAACCTTATCATTGGATCGGATTCGGATATCATCCGCACTTCCAGAGAGTAACTCATTGTAGCCGGGGTAGGAAAACCAAAGCTTATTCTGCGTATCTACTTTAACTCCTAAGTATCGATTTCCATAAATCTGTCCCTGCTGCGAAATCGTCCCCCAAACAAATGGAAAAAGTTTTGCTCTACGTACCTTCGGATCAGTATGCCAGAATTCCTCGAGTAAGGAACCGTGATTTTTTATCATTCCAGTATCGTCCACGAACAACGAATCTGCCCCTTGAAATAATTCTTGCCAACGCAGGCCATCTAAGGTAACCAAAACCACATGCTCAGTCTTGGTTGTTTTTGATTGGGCAAAAAGTCCTTGATTAAAAAATAGTAGAATCAGCAAAATGAATTTAAATGAGTTCATATAAGTCGTAATACGTGTTTGTAATTAAAAGTAAGTGTGAAATAAAAGTATAAGGATTTCTTAGGTATCCTAAATTTCCCTGCTAAAAAATTAGGGGCGTTAAATCTCAAATTAAACTTCCCAATCATTTGCAACCACTTGAAGCCTACCTTCATTGAAAATCAATTGACTCCATTTATTTTTCTAACGCGTAAACGCGTAAGGCGGCTCGCTCTACAAAGCCTAATTTTTGGTACAAATTGAACGCCGGTAGGTTGTCTGGATAAAGTTGGAGAAAAGGAATTTGACCCTGCAGTTGAATGTAATTTAGCACATGGGGTAGAACCAGTTTGGCAATTCCCTTCCCAGTAAAATCTGGGTGAGTACATACTGCACTCACTTCAGTATAGGGGCCTGCTGCCAAACGAGTTCCTGCCATTGACACTAATCTTCCTTCCTTAAAATAACCGAAATAACCTCCAAAATCAATGGTGTTTTCTAAAAATGGTCCTGGTTTAGCCAATTGGGTCAAGTCCAACATATCAGGCACATCTGCGATACTTAGTTCCCGAATAGCAGGTTCAAGGCTTGGTTGGAATAAAGGTTTATCGAGGATCATTTGTAACAATACATGGTCGTTACGTACCTTCCATTTGGCATCTAATTCTAAAAATCCAGGCGTAAACAAGATCACCCGCATCCCTGAATCCATCACTGCATACAACTGATCCAATTGCTTATTCTCGTAGCTAGGAAGCCCAACAAAGAGGCCCATCTTCCGATCAATAAAAAGGGCTTTACCTCGACTTAAAGCATAGTTAGCTGCTCCCGTAGTGAGTGCATTCCAAATGGGGTTATCCAAAAAGTGGCGCATACTTAAATAAATAAGACGCTTGTCTTGCGAACGGTAAAATAAGGGCGTCCCAAGAAAAAATAAAATTTGTTAATTCCATCCCAAATTTCGCAATTACAGCAAGTTAAATCCTCCCTTAACCAATACCAAAGTTGTAGAATCTAAGGCTGATATAGTGGAGATTGCCCTGTATTTTTTGCCTTTAGCTCCAGGAATCACTTTGATTTTTTGCAAGGTAAAACCACCTTCAATCTTAGATTTTTGCACCAAGATGAAGGACTCCTCTCCTACTTCAATGATCGACTCTTCGGATACAGCCAAGGACCGCTGGGGATCCAATTGGATTCTGGCTTGTAAAAACATTCCTGGGGTCAATTGGGCTTCCTCCTTCTTATCAATTAAATCTGCATGGACATTTATCTGGCGTTGGGAATTGATAGATTTACCTACCACATACACCTTCGCCTTCAAGACCTCTTCTGGGCGATCTGGACTTGTAAATTCAACCAACTGGCCAGGATGAACTTTACTCGCATCCTTCTCAAACAAGATGAGCTCTACATGAATATGATCCTTGCTCATCAAGGTAAGCGCCTTGGCCGCTGCCGGTAAAAACTGACCTGGGACGGCTACTACTTCCTCTACAAAACCATTGATGGGCGAAGTAATTAAAATTTTGCTCTGCATAGTCGCTGGAGTAAGTGTCTCCCCATCAATCGAAATTAGCGCCAACTGTTTAGTCAAACTTTGTACTTTAGCCATGGCTGACTCGTAATCTGCAGCTGCTTTCAAGAAATTTTTCTGCGAAGAAATCTGCTCCTGAGCCAAGGTTTTTTGTCTTTCCCAATCCGCTTTCAGGTAAGCCAATTGGCTTTTTGTTTCCAAAAAATCTTGTTGCAATCGCAAAAAATCCGGATTTTCAACCGTAAACAAGACTTCACCCTTCCGAACTTCCTGCCCTTCTATTAGCTTCAAATCTTGGACATAGCCCCCAAAATAAGTGGTGATTTCACGCATCCCTTCCACAGGAATCTGTACAGTTCCCTGTACTAAAATTTCCTCCGAAAACTCCCCTGTAAACAGTTCCCCCCATTCCATTTTCATCGTTTGGAACTGCTGCTCTGTCAATTGGATTTCAGCATGCGTACCTGCAACCTCACCCACCTCAAGGTCGGTCACTTCTTTCTTATTATTGGTACAAGAGAGCGTCAGCAAAAAAACTGAAAAAGCGCTTAAGAGTACTTTAGGACAAGATTTCATGAGGGATTTAGGTAAATAAGTTCGAGTTGATTGATTAAATAATCCCGCTTTGCTGCTAAGTATTGTAATTGAATGGAACGGGAATCTTCTATAAGCTGCACATAAGTAAGGAAATTAATTTCTCCTTCAGAAAAAGAGCGAATAGCTTGAGTGCGTAGCTGATTGGCTAATTGCATCCCCTCCCCTTCAAAGTAGCCAATGATCTCACCTTGCTGGGCCAACTTGTTTTGCAAGACCGCAACTTGATTATCCAAGCGCAACTGAAAATTATCAGCTTCCAAGCCTACCTGCTCCTGCACTAGTTTACCAGCCTTTATCTTAGCCGCTTGCGCACCAAAAAACAAGGGGATCCCAATCCCAACCTCAAACCCAGGATAAATTTTTGAACCTGCAGCTAAATTCGTTCCTCTAAATACGTTCACATTTACATCAGGCAACAGGCTCTGCTGCTCCAATTGGTTCTGGAGCTTTGCTCGCATCTTAGCTCCTTCATACCAAGTGATTCCAGGATGCATTTCTAAAGGAATTGCTGAATTCAATACCACTGGAGTAGTGGAAATTTGAATGTCTCCTGCTACCCCTAGTAAACTTGCCAATCGCATCAAGGCGATGGATTTTTCGCTTTTTACCTCTGCTTTGCGCAATCCAATTTCCTTTTGCTTACTTTCTGCGGTTAGCTTTTCCAAAAGTGAGGACTCTCCCGTCTCCAAACGCCGTGATGCTGCTTCTGCAAATGCGGTATAAAGGCTATCCAATACCTGGTAATTCCCTTCCAATCCCATCCAATACTGTGCTTGAATAAAAGCCAAACTCACTTCCTTCTTCAAGACTCGCAAATCTAATTGCAATCGCGCCTCCTCCTGATTTTGCTCGGACTGCAGGAGTTTCTTAGTCGAATTGTAAATTGTTGGAAGCTCAAAGCGCTGACGAACACCCCAAATTTTGTTGAACACCCCATTTTCAGCGATGTCATTTTCATCTTGTGCCCTGTAAACTTCTGTTTTTGTTACATTCCAGGCAGAGCCAGTCAAGGCCTCCGCTGCAGCCAAACGCTTTTGTGCCGCTTGAATCCCCAAATTCTGCTTCTCAGCAAGGAAAAGTGCCTCCTCTAAGGTTAAGCCCGAGGAGGTCTGAGCCCAAGAACTTACAGAGGAAAAAATCAGAAATAGGAATAAAAGTGCTACCCCTTTACCTTTGGACAGCAATAATCCTTTTTTGGAATTAAATCCTACATAGAGTACAGGAAGCACCACCAAGGTTAATAAAGTAGCAGAAATAAGTCCTCCAACAACCACCGTAGCCAAAGGGCGCTGTACTTCTGCTCCTGCAGATCCAGATAAGGCCATTGGCAAAAAACCCAAGGCCGCTGCCGAGGCAGTTAAAAGTACAGGTCTTAATCGCTCTCCGGCACCTACTAAAACCAATTCACGAAGCGAGGAATAACGAGAGGTCATGGATTTAAAATGTTCGATCATTACAATACCGTTGAGAACAGCAATCCCAAATAGCGCAATAAAACCCACTCCTGCAGAAATACTAAATGGCATATCCCGCATCCAAAGCAACACAATCCCACCAATCGCAGACAAGGGGATCGCTGTAAAAATCATAATGGCATCTTTAGCCGAAGAAAAGGCAAAGTAAAGCAAAACAAAAATAAGAAGGAGCGCAATGGGAACGGCAATCAAAAGTCGTGTTCTTGCCTGCTGCAAATTCTCAAACTGACCTCCATACTCTACTCGATAACCCTCTGGCACTTTCACCTCACTCTTGATAATGGCCTGAATATCATCCACCACAGATTGTAAATCTCGATTACGTACATTGACCCCTACTACTACTCTTCTTTGGGTATCGTCGCGTGAAATTTTTGCAGGACCTTTAGTGTAGGAAATGGAAGCCAACTCCGAAAGAGGAATGCTCCCTCCTCTTGGAAGTTGAATGGATGCATTTTCAAGGTGCTCAATATCTTTCCGAAACGGTTCACCGTAGCGCACTACCAAGTCAAACTGCTTTTCTCCCTCAAAAACAGTCCCTGCAGTAAGTCCTGCAAACCCCATGGTAACCACCTGATTGAGGTCCTCCACATTCAACCCATACTTTGCGATTTTGGCACGATTGTATTCAATTTTCATTTGTGGCAAGCCATCGACTTTTTCAAGAACGATATCAGCAGCACCATTGACTCCCTGAATGGCAGATTCGATTTTCTCTGCTGTACCCAGCAAGACATCCAAATCCTCTCCTACCACCTTGATCGCTAGGTCTGCACGCACACCAGTAATCAATTCATTGAATCGCATCTCAATAGGCTGAGTAAATTCATAATCCAATCCTGGAATCGCAGTCAGTGCCTTTTTAAAGGCTTCAGCCAATTCATCCTTGGTTTCAACCGTAGTCCATTCGCTTGGAGGATGGAGGGTAACGATCACATCGCTTTCTTCCATGGACATGGGGTCGGTAGGAATCTCTGCTGCACCAATCCGGGTGACCACTTGCTTGACTTCAGGAAACTTCATCAGGATTCGCTCCATTTCGGTAATCGTCTCCACCGTGTTGGTCAAGGTAGTCCCTGTTTTCAACACAGGCTGAATCACAAAATCTCCCTCATCCAAGGTGGGGACAAACTCTGATCCCATGGAGGAAAAAAGTAAAATAGCTCCTAAAAGTAGTCCTGCAGCGGCAAGGAGGATAGCTTTGCTCTGCCCAAGAGCCCAATCTAACGCAGGTAGGTAGAGCTTATTTAAATAGTTGAGCAGCCGAACAGAAGTGTTATTGGGACCAGGCATCTCTGCCTTCAGGAATACCGAGGACACCACAGGTACATAAGTAAGTCCCAAAATCATCGCTCCAATCAAAGCAAAACTAAAGACCTCAGCCATTGGTCGAAACATCTTTCCTTCCACTCCAGAAAGAGATAGAATAGGAATGAAAACTAAGATGATGATAATCTGCCCAAAAATAGCCGAATGCATCATTTTAGAGGAACCTGTAAAAGCAATCTTGTCTTTTTCAACTTGGCTTTCTTTTCCCGAAAGGGAAGAAATTGTATAGGAAGATTTGGTAAACTGGAAGGCGATGTATTCCACTATAATAACCGCACCATCGATGATGATTCCAAAGTCAATAGCTCCCAAACTCATCAAGTTGGCATCTACACCAAATGCATACATGCAACCCAATGCAAACAATAAACTTAGCGGTATCACGGAAGCAACCACTAAGCCCGAACGAAAATTACCCAAGAGTAAGACCACAACAAACACCACAATCAAGCATCCAAGCACTAGATTCTCGACGATGGTAAAGGTCGTTCGTTCAATGAGTTCAGAGCGATCTAAAAACCCATTGATCACTACCCCTTCTGGGAGAGCTGTTTCCATTTCAGCAATACGGGCCTTTACTCGATCAATGGTTCCCTTTCCATCAGCCCCCTTTAGCATCATGACTTGTCCCAATACTTTCTCACCTTGGGCATTGGCAGTAATTGCTCCAAAGCGATTGGCATGTCCAAATTTTACTTGAGCAAGATCACGAATGTAGATTGGACTCCCATCCCGGAGTTCCACCACTATATTTTCTATATCCTCCAGATTTTTTACCTGACCTTCACCACGTATAAAAAAACTTTCGTTGCTCTTTTCGATGTAACTCCCTCCCGCGATGGAATTGTTGGTTTGGAGCACCTCGTACACCGAAGCCAAATTTACTTCCATGGCCTTAAGTCGCTCAGGATCTATCGCTACCTCGTATTGCTTGAGAAAACCTCCCCAGGTATTGACTTCGATGACTCCCTCGATACCCGATAGATTTCTTCGAACCACCCAGTCTTGGATGGTACGTAAGTCTGTGATGCTGTACTTATTTTCATACCCTGGTTTGACATCGATAATGTATTGGTAGATTTCACCTAATCCTGTAGAAACAGGTCCCATAATTGGGGTCCCAAAACCAGCTGGAATACGCTCCTCAGCAATTTTAAGCCGTTCCGCAATCAACTGCCGAGGCAGATATGTACCCATTTCCTCTTCAAAAACCAAGGTCACTACCGACAAACCAAACTTGGAAATGGATCGAATTTCCTTGATTCCTGGCAGGTTTGCCATCTCCAATTCGATCGGATAGGTGAGAAATTTCTCTACGTCCTCTGTAGCTAAATTGCGGGAAGTAGTGATGACTTGCACCTGGTTTGTAGTCACATCAGGAACTGCTCCAATGGGAAGATTAGCCAAGGAATAAATTCCAAAGCCAATCCATGCCGCAATAAAAAGGGCAATTAAAAATTTATTGGAAATACTCCACTGGATAATCCGGTCAAGCATAGTGGTTAGATTAATTACAATATTCAAAAATTTAGCCTTAGTGGTACCTTAATCTATTCTTAATTTTTCCTTAAGAAGATTCATTAAAGTCCAATCGAAATGTGCTCCCCTTCCCCTTTTCACTTATTACTGATAATTTAATTGAAGATTCTTGAGCCAACTTTTTAACAATAGCCAAACCCAAACCCGTTCCAGGAATTCCCGAATCGACTACTTCTTGAACTCTAAAAAAAGGATCAAAAATCTGTTCCAAATAAACTGAATCAATCCCCCTTCCAGAATCTATAATTTCAATAGTTGCCCTTTCGTTTCTCCCTACTCGTAGGAAAACCACTCCGGCTACTGAGCTATATTTAAATCCATTTTCTACTAAATTTTGTAAAATCATTTCTAGGGATTTTTCGTGAGTCCGGACATAAATAGGAACTCCCACATGGGATTGAAATTGAATTTGATAGCCTTTTTCCTTTGCTATTTTATCTACAAACTCTTCTGAAAAAGCAATAAGCTCAAGTTCCTCCATGACCAGATTTTGACCATTTTCTACGCGTGCCAAGGCAAGTAGCTGATCAATAATAGCACTCATCTGATCTATACTTGCAAGCACTGACTTGATCTTCAATCCATACTCCTCTGTTGTTCTTGGCTTGCGAATCAAAACTTCTAAGGTTCCGCGAAGTACCGAAAGTGGGGTTCGCAATTCATGTGAAGCATCCGAAGTAAACTGCTTTTCGCGCTGCATTGCCTGTTCCAACCGTCCCAATAAGTTGTTAATCGCTTTGGTCAGTTGACCGATTTCATCATTTGTCCCCGACTCCGGTATCCGCTCGTTTAAGTTTTGTTGGGTGATTTGATTGGTTTTCTGGCTAATGACTTCCAGTGGCTCAATACTTTTTCCTGCAAGGTAGCGCATGCTGAAGTACAAGGTCACTAAGATCAAGGGGTAAATTAAAAGGAGAATATTCCGTAAATTATTCAATAATTTCCGCGCATCTTCAAAAGATTTGGCTAATAATAAGTACCCAACTTGTTTTCCTGATGTGAATAGGGGCACCTGTCTTTGTCTAAGTTCCAAACGCCCAATTGTAGTTTGCCAGGCTTGTTGACTCCTATAATTAGAAGAAAATACCAAATGATTTTCTTCAAGATTCGGGGAGCGATCTAATGAATTGCCTTCTAAATCCACTACTTCTATAAAAATTGGGTTCAAATGAATTTGAGCATGTTCCATTTCTTCCCACTCACCTTGATGTAAAAACCGAACAGTCTGTTCGTGAATAAAAAATTCCTCCTGATGCTCCTCAATTTCTAGTTGAAGTTCACGGTCAATCGAATCAAACACCGTGTAGCTAGCTACCAAATAAATTAAGAAAAATACGAGAAAAAAGATACCTGCCGTTACCAAAGTTAGCCTTCGTGCAATTCGTTCTTTGTAGGAGCTATTCATCGATCTTTGGCCATGTAACCTACCCCACGGATGGTTTGGATGTAATCTTCTTCTTTATTCAATTGGAGTTTTTTACGGAGGGAATTTATAAACACATCAATAATCCCAGTATTGTAATCGAAATGTATATCCCAAACACTCTCAATAATCCGGGTTCGTCTGCATACTTTGTTTTTGTTACGAACCAGATATTCCAGCAAGGCAAACTCTTTTTGAGTGAGTGGTACTTCTGTACCCTGCAATAAGACTAAATGCTTTTCAGGCTCCAACACAATTGGACCAAGTGTCAAAATTTCTTCATTTTGTACGGAATTACGCATTTGAACTCGGATCCGAACGAGGAGTTCCTCGAAATGAAAAGGTTTCTTAATGTAGTCATTAGCACCACTTTGCAAGCCAAAAACAGTTTCATCTACCGTATCCTTTGCAGTTAAAAAAATAATTGGTGTACTCGGAAATTCCTTACGAAACAACCTTGTGAGTTCAATGCCACTCAAACCTGGTACCATCCAGTCCAACAGGAGCAAATCGTAATTTCCTGAAAGTGCTAGTTCCAAGCCTAACCTCCCATTATCAGCCACATCCACAGCAAAGGACTCCTCTTCCAATCCTTGTTTCAGAAAATTGGAAATACCCTGCTCATCCTCAACTACTAGAATTCTCATGCTGTAAATTTTCCTTATTTTTTGGAAAATCCATGCGGCATTCCCTAAAAATATCTCGCAACCTAAGCGAATCTATGGGATCACCCGAATTAATCTTAAGGATAAGTTTTAAAAAACTAGGTGCACTCAAGTATAATTACTTACCTCAATCTCAAGTAGATGCCGGTTTCTTCTTTCCCAACTTGCTACGCTTATTCCACCAAATCAAGCCAGCATAGAGGTGAATGTCATTGAGAAATGGGCGAATAGTCTTCCACATACCAGCTTATTTTTATTTGGAACAAATCTAAATAGTATTTAATTAATCTTCAAAGCACCCTATCTTTTTTTTAGTCCCTTGAAAAAAATCTTCTTTTTTTGTTCCTCAATCTGACCAGTAGCTAAAAGTCTGTTTGATTTATTGTGGAAAATCGTTGCAAATCCGCAGCGGTTTAAAATAAACTTCAAATCTTATTTTTCCTTGGTATTGGTAACAAGCTGGACAATCAGAAAAACTGAAAATTAGCTCCATGAGTGGTCGGATATTTTGAATCCTTATATTTAGAAAAAATTCAATTCCATGACCTTTTTAAGAATTCTAGTTCCCGCTACTCTACTTGCATTTTGTCTTGCTTGTTCCAAAACTCCTGAAGGGCCTGACCCTAGGCTTGCTCAGCCAGAACACTTCAAGAAAGTCTTAGACGCTCATGGAGATTGGGAGAAATGGGTTGCTGCCAAATCATTTTCTTTTGCTATGGTTCATGAGACCACCTTAGAATGGGAAAATCACTACCTCAGCTTAATGGACGGAAAAGTGCGAATAGACGCAGATTTATTTCAAGCCGGGAATGACGGTGATCAAGTGTGGGTAAGTCCCAATAGACAGTCTTTTCCTGGACAGTCGGTACGCTTCTACCACAACCTATATGCTACATTTCTAAGTATACCGTACTCCCTTACAGATACCTTGATCACGGTAACTCCTCTCGACAACCGGATATTAAATGGGGTGAGCTACACCACCCTGGAAGCAAAAATGAAAGACGGAAAACTAATGGGGCCTTCCAACCGCTATGAATTATTGATCGATTCAACTACTGGACAAGTAGCTTGGGTCCTTTTTGCAGTAACCTTCTTTGACAAGGGAAATCAAGTTCAAGAAGCCCTAAAATACGAGGACTACAGAAATGCAGATGGAATGATTTTCCCTAGAGTGATTACGGGCTACCTACTAGATAACGACTCCACCACCCGAATCAGATATCAATCGAGCTTTACAGATGTGTACGTGCTGGAAGAAGAATTAGATGGCAGCTTATTTAAAATGCCCAAGCAAGGGGTAAAATCAAATTAAGAAATCACCGATCCGGGAGAGGTTCCTTCGTGCGGTTGTAACAATTTGAGCTTGCCATCCTTGTCTGAAGCCATCAAGATCATTCCTTCGCTATCAATCCCCATCATTTTTCGTGGAGCCAAATTGAGTAGCAGGGTCACTTGCTTGCCTATCAAAAACTCAGGGGCAAAATGCTCTGCAACCCCACTCAATACTGTACGGTGACCAAGACCAGTATCCACCTTCAACTTCAAGAGTTTCTTGGACTTAGGCATCGCCTCGGCCTCTAGCACAGTCACCACACGAATATCCAGCTTTACAAAATCATCGTATGTGATTAGTTCCTTCATCGCTGGAACAGGGAGTTCTGAAGCTTCATTCATCTTTTTTGCGGTTTCAAGTTTTTGAATTTGTTGGGTCACTACCTCGTCTTCAATTTTCTCAAAAAGAAGTCCAATTTGTCCTAAAGTTTGATTTGCAGCAATCAAATTTCCGTTTCCAGCTGCGGACCAGGTAGTAGCAGTCATCCCAAAAGTGTGAAATAATTTTTGGGCCGTAAATGGTAAAAAAGGCTCTGAAAGGATTGCCAAATTAGCCGCAACATTTAATGCAATATTTAGAATGGTTTGCGTCCGAATGGGATCATTTTTGATTTCCTTCCAGGGTTCCGTGTCCGCCAAATATTTATTACCCATTCGCGCCAAATCCATCACCAAACCCTGTGCCTCTCTAAAGCGATACCGCTCAATAGAGGCTGCAATTTTTTCTGGAAAGCCTTCCAATTCGGTTAGTAACTCTTGGTCTATTCCTCGTAATTCCCCACGAACAGGAACTTTTCCCTCGAAAAATTTTTGGGTTAGGACCACAGCTCGATTTACAAAATTGCCATAGATAGCTACTAATTCCGAATTAGCTCTTTGTTGAAAATCTTTCCAGGTGAAATCATTGTCTTTGGTTTCTGGAGCATTTGCTGTGAGTACATACCGAAGTACATCCTGCTGACCAGGAAACTCTTTTAAATATTCATGCAACCAAACTGCCCAATTGCGGGAGGTAGAAATTTTGTCTCCCTCTAAATTTAAAAATTCATTAGCAGGCACATTGTCTGGTAAAATATACCCCCCGTGGGTTTTCAAAATGGCCGGAAAAATAATGCAATGAAATACAATATTATCCTTACCGATAAAGTGTACCAATTTGGTGTCTTGATCTTTCCAGTAAGGCTCCCATGCAATCCCTTTTTCCCTTGCCCATTCCTTGGTCGAAGAAATGTAGCCAATGGGCGCATCAAACCACACATAGAGCACCTTTCCCTGTGCACCATCTAATGGAACAGGAATTCCCCAATCCAAATCACGGGTCATGGAACGGGCTTGAAGCCCATCACCTGCCTCTAACCAGGAGCGACACTGACCTAGCACGTTATTTTTCCAATCTTCGGCATGCTCCACTAAAATCCATTTTCTTAAAAACTCTTGGTAGCGTGCCAAATCCAAAAACCAATGAGTGGTTTCCTTTAATACCGGGGTACTACCACTCAACTTAGACTTAGGATGAATCAAGTCAGTGGGACTTAGCGAGGTCCCACACTTCTCACACTGATCTCCATATGCGTGTTCATTGCCACACTTTGGACAGGTCCCTTCTATATAGCGGTCGGCAAGAAATTTTTTCGCCTCTTCGTCGTAGTACTGGGCGGTGGTTTGCTCCAAAAACTCCCCTTTTTGGTTTAGGTCTTTAAAAAATTCTTGAGCAGTTTCATGGTGAATAGCTGCAGAAGTCCGCGAATAATGGTCAAAACTAATCCCAAATTCACTAAAGCTTGCCTTCATTAACTCGTGGTATTGGTCAACCACTTGCTGAGGTGTCTTCCCTTCTTTGGCTGATTTAATTGTGATTGCCACCCCATGCTCATCCGAGCCGCAGATAAAGGCTACCTCTCTTCCCTGCGATCGGAGGTAGCGCACATAACTATCTGCAGGAATGTAACATCCAGCCAAATGACCAATATGTAACGGACCATTGGCATAGGGAAGTGCCGAGGTAACGGTATAGCGTTTAAATTTTGTGTTGCTCATGGAAGTGGGTGAACGCTCCTAAAAAAAACAAATGTCTTTCTTGAAACGAAACCTCAAAGATAGAAAATTAGCAGGAAGGCAGAAACGCTTTCCTAGGATAAATACCCTAGCTTCACCGAGAAGCCTTGCTAGATTTTACAACAAAATTTGAGCGGGATAAATCCCACATTCCAGCGCGATTTTTTGGGTAATTCACTTATTTTTACCCAGAAAATTCCACTCTTCAATGACCCACGCTGAAGCCGCCCTACGGATCCAAGAACTTACCCAGCAACTAAATTACCACAACCAGCTGTACTACCAGGAAAGTCGTATAGAAATAACTGATTACGATTTTGATCAGCTGTTGGAAGAATTAATTCGCTTGGAACAATCATTTCCTGATCTGCTTAGATCCGATAGCCCAAGCCAGCGTGTAGGAGGAACCATCACAAAGGAATTTCAAACTGTTGCCCACGAATACCGAATGCTTTCCTTGGGCAATACCTATACCCCCGAAGAATTAATCGCCTTTGACGAACGGATTGCCAAAGGGTTAGGACATTCCAATTACGATTATTTCTGTGAATTAAAATTTGACGGCGTAGCAATCTCTTTAGTCTACGAGGAAGGGAAGCTGGTACGAGCCGTAACGCGCGGTGATGGAACCAAAGGGGATGATGTTACTGCCAATGTAACAACCATCCGAAATATCCCATTAACCATCGCCTCCCCCAATGTCCCAGCTAGATTCGAAGTTCGCGGTGAAATATTCCTTCCACTTAAGGAATTTGAAAAATTAAACGCTGAGCGGGAAGACAAAGGAGAGCCCCTACTTGCCAACCCAAGAAATGCAGCATCAGGCACGCTCAAGATGCAGGATAGCCGTGTGGTCGCGAAGCGCCGTCTCAATTGTTATTTCTACCAACTCCTAGGGGAAGAACTTGGGGTAGATCAACACGAGGATGCAATACACTTATTGGAAAGCTGGGGATTCAATGTTTCCCCAACCTACCAAAAAACAAAAACCATAGAAGAAGTTTTTGGATACATTGAATCGTGGCAAGAAAAGCGCTTTGAACTTCCCTTGGAAACCGATGGGGTCGTGATCAAACTCAACAACTACCCACAGCGGGAAGAATTGGGTTTCACAGCAAAAAATCCACGCTGGGCTATCGCCTTCAAATACAAAGCAGAAAGCGCGGAAACAGCCCTCCTGTCGATCACCTACCAAGTGGGGCGCACGGGAGCCATCACTCCTGTGGCTAATCTTGCCCCAGTACTTCTTGCTGGCACCACTGTCAAGAGAGCTTCCTTGCACAATGCAAATGAAATCGAAAGACTTAATATCCACGAAGGAGATTACGTGCTGGTAGAAAAAGGAGGGGAAATTATCCCCAAAATTACAGGCGTAAATTCTACCAGAAGAAAAGCCGGAGCATTGCCCATCCCATACATCAGCCAATGTCCAGAATGTGGAAGTAGATTAGCACGAAAAGAAGGAGAGGCCAAACATTACTGCCTCAATACCGAGGCTTGCCCCCCACAAATCCTTGGGCGAATCGAACATTTTGTGAGCAAGCGAGCCATGGACATTGACTCCTTGGGAACTGAGCGAATCCGTGCTTTAATTGATCAAGGATTTATCCGAAACTATGCCGACATCTATAGTCTTGAATCAAAACAAAACGAATTGCTTGGACTGGAGATGAGTCAAGATCAGTACGAACGAGATGTAAATGGGCTACTTTACATCTCTTTGGATAAAGTGCTGTTTGCCCTTACTGAAAGTATCTCCCTAAAGCAAATTCAAGACTTTGTCCTGGAGCATACCCAGCTCCCTATTCGAGAGAGAATAAAGGCTTTCCAAGAGCAACTGAAAATTTGGAAGAAAAAAGTGCCTTCCAATGTTGGGATGGTTGATTTTTTACTTCA
>Ga0181553_10002052_pt1 | contig 17969 bp, 20 predicted proteins | sample 011ome_17_FD_133753 | JGI IMG/M metagenome (GOLD analysis project Ga0181553, IMG submission 133753) | Coastal salt marsh microbial communities from the Groves Creek Marsh, Skidaway Island, Georgia - 011502XT metaG (megahit assembly) | ecosystem: Environmental > Aquatic > Marine > Intertidal...
CTCTTATTCCATGCCTCTATTGCCTTGTCCAGATTTTCCTCCAGAAAGCAGGAAAGTAGTCCAGAACCAATACATGAAGAGTCTGGTGGACAGGCAAAATTAGCAACTCTAGTCTTCTCAGAGAAATTGATTGTCACTTCATGTCCACAGAATGGACATGGCAGAAGATGATCTACCTTCATGCCACTGTATCTCGATAGGTCTCTTCAAACTCTTCATCAAGTTCAACTTCCTGAGTGAAGTTGGCATTGAAGTAAACCTTAGCCATACGACGAATGATCTTCTTGTCGATGGTCAGTTCTTCACTTGTCTTCTTGATGATTTCCTTCTGAAGGTCGCGCTCGGCAGCAATGCGAGTAAGACTGTCTGCGATTTCGATGACTGCCTTACGAAGCTTGTCCTTATTCTGGGTTGTCAAGTTGCTCATTGTATAAATTCCTGTTGGTTATTGATCTAGGGTGATGTAGTACTTAAGGGTCTTGCCTGTATTCTCGAAGATACAGAGACCATCAACGTAAAGGCTAACTTCGTAATCATCTGGAAGAAGCTTTAGGTTGTCGATAGTGAATGTAACAGAAAAATCATCGCCTGTAAAGCTATCAACCTTCATATCAACCTTATTTGATGTGTCGGTGTTGTCGGTAGCTCTCATGATGATCTCGCCATTCTTACCAATCACTTGCAGAATGGGCATACCATTCAGATCAGCAATCTTGATAAGACGCTGGAATGTCTGATTGGTGAGAGTAAACTTTACGTCAGGACTTCCCAGATTGATCGAGCCCTCTTCCGGGGACTTAATGGTCTTCGGAGACGCATAGAAATAATCAATCGTGATCGTTCCATCTGTAATAGTCAGATAGCTCGGACCAAACGTAATGTCTGGATTCTTAAGGGCAGCAACATTCGCTAGGAATGTTCTTAGGTCATAGATACCAAAGCTTATGGGAAAGTCTTCATCTAGCTTGGCATCACATTGGATAGTGTCCATACTATCGATAGTGCGCTGGACAGAGCCAGCGCTGAATAGAAGCGAGTCATTGATAGTCGCAAAATTCTTTAGGATAGAGATTGTTCGTTCACTTAGTTGCATCGTATGTCCTATCATGATTAGAGAGGGCTAGAATAGCATAGTGAGCGATCTTTAGCAAGTCTTTTCTGTAGGCAGAAGGGCTATCTCCCTTCTTTCCATATCGCATAGCGTACTTGATAATGTCGCCTATGATGAAACCAGTTCCATGACCGGACTCGATGATAACTTCAGTAGGCTGGATATTGCCAGCATAATGAGTTTCATAGGTCGAGTCAATGTACTGCTTAAGCTCTTCCAGAAAAAAGTCTTCGTCAAATTTGTATTTCTCAACCATTAGCCAATCTTCCCTGACATTGCGGCAATCTTTTCCAGATTACCATTGAAGGTGTAGGTTCCAACATGCTGGAGCTTCATCCAAGGACAAATCCAGATGCTTCCACCGATAGCTCTCCAGTACTGGCAGAACATGTAATCTTCACTCAGATATCGATGACTGTCAGGATCAATCACTGTGTCGAAATATGCATGAATATATCGAGAACCATCGAAATTTGCCTGACCAGCGTGATCTGGCTTGTATCTGAGGTGTGGGTATTCCTCTCGGAACTTTGTAAAGACTGCTCTCTTGATAAGCATGAAGCCTGTACCGATTTCCATGACTTCAAGAGGTTCGGATACCTTGAACTGCTGGGTACCGGGGATAGGGTTCATCACGTAGTCGCCAATAACAGCTTCAAGGTCGGCAGGATTGGCTTTGGGATTGTTTCTGGCAACGTTGGCTACGGTATTCCAGTTGATTGACTTCTTTGGGTAGGGACCACCGATGATATCCTTATCCAGAGCGATCAGGGCAAGAACGTCATTAGGATCAAATCCAATGTCGCTGTCGATGAATAGGAGGTGGGTAAAATTCTCGTCTCTCAGAAATTCATCAACCAAATAATTTCTGGCACGAGTGATCAGACTTTCATTAAACAGGAACGAAAATCGAATTTCAATTCCGTATTGCATACACATGGTCTGCAAATTTAGAATGGACTTGACGTACATTCCATTCGCTTGACCACCATACATTGGTGTTGCGACGAATAGCTTAGTCTTACGCAATTCGTCGGTCTTGATAGTTAATTCCATAGTGTTCACTTTCCATATAAGTTAAAGAGAAGAAGGGGTCTTGACCCCTTCTTCTGAAGTATCGCAATTAGAAGACGTGCGTCTCATCATCCTCAATCTTCTTAGACGAGGTTGCCTTCGCCTTAGAAGTAGCATTCGCATCAATCTTAGTATAAGCCTTGATGAAGTCGTCCTTGGTTGCGGTATCAAACCTATTTAGGCAGACTTTGATGGCTTTCATCTTGTCTCCACCAAAAATATTGTAGGCTTCTACAATATGCACCAGTCGTCGGGTCGAGATGATTTCATTGGTAGCACCATCAGCGAAAGACTTACGGATTGCATTTGCCCAATCAATCAGGCAGTCAATGAAATCGATATTTTCCTTACCAAGGTAGGGAAGCAGAATCCTACGCTCAGAAGGCTTCTGAGGATATTCCTGCTCGAAAGTGATAGAGAAACGTTCCAGAAAAGCTTCGTTCATGACATTCGTACCGATAAACTTACCATCATCAGAGCCACGACCCTTGGTATTGGCCGTTGCGAAGATATTGAAACCGGGCTCAGGCTTCACAATAGTGTTGGTCTTCTTCAGGTAGATAGGCTTACCTTCAAGGACCGGCTGAAGGCACATAAGCTTGGCGTCACCCAGATCGACCTCATCGAGCAAGAGGACTGCACCACGCTTCATGGCAGTGACAACAGGACCATCATGCCAGATAGTCTCGCCATCGATAAGACGGAAACCACCCAGAAGATCATCCTCATCGGTTTCGCGGGTCACGTTAACACGAACGCATTCCCGCTTGACCTTTGCACATGCCTGCTCGATCATCATGGTCTTTCCGTTACCAGACAGACCGGTGATATAGGTCGGGAAAAACTTCTTAGAGAGAATGATATCCTTCACATCATCGAAGTGACCAAACGGCACATAACTGTCCACAGCAGCAGGAACGAACTGAGAAACAGTTTCGGCCTTAGTCTTCACCTTAGTCGGCTCATCATCAGCCTTAGTCGTAGTCACGTTCACGGTAGTACCAGTCAAATCCTTCTTAGGGTTGGTGCTGGAGGGAAGATTGTACTTCCCTCGCTCTGCACGATACATCTTGTTAGTCGTCAACCAATTCGGAAAGCTGAGCTTCTTTTCCGAAACCACTCGGAGGATTTCCTGACGAGTGAGAGACGTAATCTCACTCCCAAAAACCTCATAGGCGGCGTTAATGAATTCACTCTTGTCGATCACTTTAGGCATATCAAGTTGTTCCTTTCTGATGTAGCCACATTACAAAATTCACTTAGTCCTGTCAAGAGAAATATCATCGATAAAACTCCGAAGAAGGAACCGAGTGCTATTCTTCTTCTTACCGTATTCGGTAAAAGCCTTGGACAAGTCATCCCCAGAAACGGTCCTATCGAACCTTTTCCAGAAACTGTCCCGCGTCAGCATACTCATAGACGTTGCGCGGATTGCATAATGCTTATCATAGCCGCGCTCTTTAGTCAATGAAAATCCCTTTTCGATATTAAGGGAGACCTTATACCGCGTCTGACATTCAGTCGTACCACCCAGAAGATGAATACCGATAACTCGTGAACCAGTCGCATCCCTGAGATTTTCGACCATGGCACCAACCATATCTCGAACATGGCCGGTTGAAGAATAAGACTTCTTAGTCTTCACATTATTGAAGACGATACCGTAAGTCGAACTGCCAATTCCCAACGAAGGACCATCACTATCGCCGTCAGTCAGAATAAAGACGGTAGGAACCTGAACCTTGTGATAAGAGATAAAGCTATTCACAATCTCAGGAAGAACCTCAAGAGAACCCAGAAGAGGTGTTCCACCCATGTTCCATTCACCAGAAGACATTGATCTCTTCTGAGTAAGATCAAAGAGGTAGGAAGACATTCGAAGATACTCATTGGCAGTCATCTTAGACGACAGAATGTTCTTCAGAGAAAAACCACTGAAGGTCATTTCAACCGCAGTATCATCCAGCAGGAAATCCTTCCGAGAATACCTATCCAGATACCTAGAAGAAGTTGACTGGAAGATGTAAACGTCGAAGGGGATATTCGTCATTCGACAGAACATAGTCAAGGTCAGTAGCTGTTTCAGAGTTTCATGAATAATGTGAGTCATGGAGCCAGACCAATCCAAAAGGAAGATCAGGCCGTGGTTCTTTCCTTCAGGAATGATATCCTGACGCTTGAAAACGTCATCAGAATACTTGTACTGGTAAACGGTAGACATGTCAAGAACACCCGTCTTATCAACGCGAACCCTCTTGCTGATATCAGCAGCCTTCTTCCGCTCAAATTCAGAAGCCATATAAGAGACGTTGGACTTCTCTTCATCACGCCACTTAGTGAAGCTATCAGCGATAGCCACATTCTTCAGAAGCTTCTTGAACGGAACAACAACGCTCTTAGGATCAGAAAGACCGACATTGACAATAGAAGGTTCATAGTTACTCTTAGTCTTCGACTTTTCCAGAGCCTTATCCAAGTTCTTTGCAGTCTGAGCCTCAGGAACATACGGCTTCTTATCCGTATTATCCTTGGACTTGTCCAGTTCAGACTTAAGCTTTTCAAAGTCGTCTTCCAAGGACGACCCAGCACCCTTGGAACCTTCCTCTGTGTTATCTTCATCAGAAGAAGCCCCAGAACCGCTGGAACCTTCCTCGGAGTTATCTTCATCTTCATCAGAAGAGCCTTCAGAAGAAGCCCCAGAACCGCTGGAACCTTCCTCGGCATCACCTTCCTCGGCCTCAGAAGAGCCCTCAGAACCTCGGTCCTCAGAGAACAAAGCGTTCAGTGCATCGATCACTGAACTTTTTGAATAGTGATACTTGAGAATAGTTTCGACAACATCAATCACGTCATCGAAAGTTTCAGTAGTCGCAATCCGATCAACAATAACCTGTTCGGAAGGCGAAAACTTCAGATTAAGATGATGACCATTCTTGAAGAAGAGATTGATACGATCAATGAAGGGAAGAATGCTGAGGTCCTTAAACTTATTGATGCCGAAGAAATCTCGACTATGAAGCTCTTTATATCCAAGAGCATAGTCTACGATAGTTCCGGGATAGCGAGCCTTCTGCCGCCGATCAATACGAGCATCTTCCACGACATTGATATAGTCCTTGACATTACCAGAACTATACTTTTCGGTAAGCTGCTTGATCGCACGAACCAGAGGATCGAGAGGCGTATCAAGGGCATGACCAACTTCATGAACCAACAGCATGTCATGAAGCTTCTCACTGATGTATTCCCAATGGGGGATGATGAGAACTCGCGTCTTCATATTGAATGAAGTGGTCGTGGCCTTAATAGACCTACGAATAATGATGTTCTCTTTAGCCAAGATGCGGGCGAAATTGTTAGTGTACGTAAAGCTCATGTAGGGTGTGTCCTTTCTTTAAACACACCCTACCAAGGTTCAGTTATAATTGCAAGTGCTAAAATTGCCTTTTTTGAAAAACTTGTATACTCTACCAAACTGGTCAGGTAATTGCTCGGTCTTATGGGAAATGACGATGACGTTGGTCGATCCTGATATGTCGGTGAGTATCTTCATCAGATCATCAGCACCACTGAAGTCCATAGAACCATCGAATACTTCATCGAGGATCAGAAGATTTGTGGCTACAGAGTTTTTCATTCTGGCAACATTTCTCCAAGTCAGTAGAAGGGAAAGATCAATACGAGCCTTTTCACCCTCAGAGAAATTGTTGTATGAGAACTCATCTCTGTACCTTGACTTGATTACTTCATCGAACTTCTCGTTTATAGTAAAATTCGTAGTAAATCCAAATTTAGTCAAGTACTGGTTGATGCTCTTATTGATGATTGGCAAATACTGCTTAATAATCTTAGTCTTAATACCACCATCTTTCAAAAGAGTGATTGCGGTATCATAGTAGACCTTCTTCTCAAGAAGAGATTTCTTCATATCCTCTAGCATACGAAGGTCGTCAACAACCTTATCATATTCTTTAGTCGTTTCTTCTAAGAAATCATTCGATCCTGAAAGAGCCTTGATCTCGGCTACGGTTTTCCGCAGTTCTTTCTGGATCGAGTTTATTTCTGTTGTCTTGACGCTGAGTTCCATGTCAGTGTCATTAGTCAACTTGACAAACTGGTCGAACTTCTTTATCTTTTCCAGAAGAGCTAGGATATTGGCATCCAGATCAACGATCTGATTTTGGATACTCTCGATCTGGCTCTGGTTCTTTGATACAACATCCTTCTTGAATGTGGTATCAATCTTCTGCCTACAGGTAGGACAGTCGTCGTGGGTCTCGAAGAAGCCGACATCTTTTTTATGCCGCTCCATATGAGCCCTAAGCTCTGATCGTTTGGAAGAAAGCTCTCTTTCCTCAGTGATTGCGGTGGCTCTTCCTGATGCATTGTTAAAGTACACCAGTCTCTTGCTCTGAAGCTCTTCACATTCTTTCTGAAGTTTCTCCAAGAGCTTCTGTTGTTCTCGTCCATGCGCCTTCAGAAGAGCGATCTTATCTGTGGCCGATTGCTTGAGATTGTCTAGAGTTTTCACTAGCAGCTTTTTCTTCTCTGTGGTAAGAGAGATAGAGAGCGCATTTTTCTCAATGTCTTCCTTATTGACCTGTGCTCTACTCTTTACGATTGAGTTCATGGTTGAAAACACGTCAATATCAAGAAGGTCCTCAATGACAATTCGTCTATCTGCGGCACTCAACTGCATGAATGGAGTAAAGGATGCAGAACCAAGAATAACGATCTGAGTAAAGGTCTTGAAGTTGACCCTCAGGATATTCTTCTCAAGGTATTCCTGATAGTCCTTTGCTTCTGAAGACTGATTGATCAGCACACCATCCACATGGATTTCAAATATGGTCGGCTTCATGCCGCGAATGATCTTGTATTCTTTTCCGTTTGAGGAAAATTCAATCTCGACAACAAGACCCTTCTCATTCACAGAGTTGATCAGAAGGGGCTTGTTGATGTTTCGGAATGGCTTTCCGAAAAGAGCATAGCAGATTGCATCGGTCAGGGTTGACTTTCCCGAACCGTTCTCACCAGTAACAAGAATGCTCTGACCGAGGTTCAGAGGCATTTCTGTAAAGACGTTTCCGGTACTCAGGAAGTTACGCCATCGGATTTTTTGAAATTTTAACAAATCTTCTTACCTTTCACTATATTGTCTCTCCACGGCATCATTTGGAGATTGTCTTTATGTGCTATAACATCGGGTGGTATGTCATTATCGAACCCATGTCGTATGGAAATTATGTGGTCTAGATGGTAAGCACCCTCGACACCCGCTCTACGTCGAGGGTGCTTTAATGGATTGATTTCGTCTTCATAGAGGGCATAGGTCTTGCGGGTTAAGGTCTGGACCTTATGGAGATACATCTTGTACTCCGTGGTATCTGGTTTTGATTTGGCTAGGCTGTATTCTTCCGACTTCATGTATGACTTGTCTATACTAGCCAACTTAGCAATATAGTCGTGACATCTGTACATGCATTCTCTAGAGCAATACTGACATTGTGTCCTACTCTTGATTTTCTTTATAGACTTTCCGCATACCTTACACTCTATAAACTCGGTGGTGTTTTTTATAGAACCCGGTTTATTTCCTCGTTTCTTACTTAGTTTCCACCGAGTACGTAGGACTGATAGGTATTGCTGGCTAAGACCGAGTATAGAGGCAATCTCTGCATCGGTCTTAGTGTTGTCAGTCAGGATTTTGATTTTTTCGTCTTTGGTCATAGTAGTGTTCCTTTCACTACTATTTATTAAATTTCAAGTTTCCAGCGAATAGTTTTGAATTGGAGCATTAGTAGTAGGCCCTACTCTGTACAGGGCATTCACTATGACTGCATGAATACATCATAGCTCCCTTCCAAACTATGCCACATTTGGAGCATGTCAGGGACTGATCGTCTACCGGAAATTCAGGAAGTGGTAGTTTCTTCTTTACAAGAGGAACCTGAGCATCTTCCAAGTAAGGTCTCCAAGCTTCTGCAAACGAACAATTTCGAGCACCCTTGAAAAGAGGTGCGATCTGATCATCTGTATATCCAGCAAGACCACAACCAACTCTGGTCACAAACCATTTGTGTTCTGGAAAAAACTTGGGAGCATCATTAACAAAAATATGGATATGTCTTGCGATATCACTTAAAGTGAGTGTGTTCAGAAAGTTATCCTTTGTAGGAATAGCCCATGACTTACCCATCAACCCCATGCCAGAACCATAGACGGCACCAAACTTCTGGTGAGCAATCTTTGCTGCACCAGCGCCATGAATGCCTGCTAGGTTTGACCCGAATACGAATATCTCCCCATTCAGAGGAAGAGTTCCATCCTTATGAAATTTTGTCATTCAAAATATCCCAACGTGAACGTGTAGTTACTCTGGTGTTTTCCATATCAACGATCTGGAACCAATCTCGATTTCTAGGCTCTTTCTTCAGTTCTGCAAGAGCTTCTTCATAGGTATCAAAAGAGGCCCAGAAATCATTCCATCCTCCGCTAGGATAGTAGTTAAACCCCGTAAAAACCAGAAAGTTCTTCATAATGCTTTATCCTGTGTTATCGCTTCGACGTAGATTTCTTTCATGAAGCTCTTCATCCTATCAGTATCGACTGAGAGTGTCAAGCCGTCTATGTACTTTGAAAGGATGGAAGGTGTGTCGGCAGTCTCATCGACAGCCTCGTCAGGATTATCTTCTACGAATGCCTCGATATCTTCAATGACAGAAATATTGAGGGGAGTTTCGGCATGTAGCTTATCGATGAATAGATCGAAGGCATAGGGGTTATTCTTGTTTGATGCAGAGACAACCTTTACATAGCGGTTCTTCACTGATGAATAGTCGAAGTCATTCACAAAATTTACGATATCCGGCTTTCGGTCATCATAAGAAATCATTGTGAACAGACTTTCTTCATTCTGGATGAACCTAAGACTTCTGTCGTCAGTATCGAATATATGAAACCCTCTGGGGTCTCGATGATCCGCCCAAGTATACTCAGAAAATGCGCCGAGATAGTTGATGTTTCCTACAGACGACTTATGATGGAAGTGGCCGGAGCAAACAACATCATACCTGTTAAAGAGCGCTCTGTCCATGCCATGATCGGACACAGAACCTCGAAACATTTCAAAGCCAGTGAGTTCAAGATGCCCCATCAGAATGTCGGAGGGAGATTTTGCAATCGTATTCAGGATATCAGCGTCATAGACATTGGATATCCAAGGCAGCAGTTGGATTTTGGTGCCTTCAATATTAATGACCTTCGGCTCTTTATAGAAATGGATCGACCCATAATTATCACCGACAAACTCTTCGACTGAAGAAACATCATTGGTGTTCTTGTAGTATACGTCATGGTTCCCAACAATGATATGGGTTTCGATACACATCTTGTCGAGGGGTTCCAAAAAATCCTGACGACAACGGTTGACTGCCAGAAGATTGATCGATTTTCTCTGATCGAAAAGGTCTCCCAGATGGATCACATGGTTGATATTTTCCTTTTCCAGAACATCAAAGAAGTTTTCCAATCCTCTGGCAAAGTAGTCAAAGAATACCGGAGATGCGTTTCGAACCCCATAATGAGTATCCGTGATCAAAGCTACGCGCATAATTATTTTCCCTTACAGTTGGTGAAATGGTATCGTGTCATGACGGGTTTGCCTCCAGATTTTCCACATGTTGGACATGTGACAATTTCTTTTGGTTTCCTACTGGCAGATGCCGACATTTTTTTCTTAGTATCTTCAGAGTGGATGTTTCCGGGTTTCCCCTTATTCCATGGTCCATCTTTTCTATTCTTCTCGATCATCTTGTTTACGTTCAAATGAACGTGCGTGGGAACATGATGACCATGCGCGGGGTGATCTTTACCAAAGAGACCCAAATTACCTCGCCCATTATTCTCAGAGATTTTTTTCCGTGTCTCTATAGATTGTGGATGTCCTCGGAAATTTATGTTGGCTCTGCCAAATAGTTTGTTACCATCTTCTTCACATAAATTAGCAAAGTCTTCACTTTCGACAACATTCCATTTTTCAGAGTATGCTTTACCATGAATAGATATATCGTCGATGTTATCTGATTGGTGCAGCACCTCAGTCGTGACATCATTTCCGTGTTGAGCCAAATGACGCTTCCAATACATACCGGAACCCCTGTATTTGGCAGGGTCATTTTTAGTGTAGCCCAAATACTTCATCCCAGTCTTATTATGAGTTTTTAGATATAGATAGAACAATACAACCTCCATTATAGGTAATTGTACTATTTAGTCAAAACATGTTTTCTGTCTGTGATAAGAGCAATCTTAGTCATCTGTTACCCTGATCATACTTGCTGATGGCTTTTTCAATTTCTGATCTGATTATATCGAGACTATTTCGGTAGTTGTTTCGAATGTGATCGGTCTCACGCGGGTTCAACATTCCCCGGATCATATTCTCCACTTGAGGTGGCAGGTTTAGCTTTTCCAGTTCCATCTTCAGTTCCTTTTCCTTCATAAAAATCCTGAATAGTCTTCTTCTTTTCTTTGTTCTGAAGAGACTTTTCTTTCTGCTTCAACTTGTTCTCTCGTTCTTTCTGTTCGAAGTTCGTGATGAACGTATTCATATAGTCGGTCATCTGTGGGTTTACAAGGGGCTTGTCGTCACCGTCAACCATCAGAGATGCATCGCTGGTGACGACCATTTCCTGAAAGAACTTGTACTTGGTGTATCTAGCTCTCGCTTCTTTTTTGATACGCCTAATGAAGGCATTATACGATATCTGAGTGAAATATGCAAATGGATTCTGCCACTTGGTGTGGTCGAAGCCATTGAAATACATGAAACAGTTCTCAATCGCATCTTCGATGAATTCTTCCTTGAAGGAATACCGTATGAAATTTGAGTTGAGGGCAAGATTGTTCGCGATCTTGTAAATGCATGAACCAATGTAATCATTGATCCTAGGTTCTTCCCTATTCTCTGCTCTTGCCTTGGCAACAGCCTCATGATGCTTCACGATCTCACTGTAAAACTTCTTGTTGTCCACATAATGAACTGGATTCGCTTTTTTTCTCATTTTCCTGTTGACTTCCTATTGACAGAGTGGTACATTCCCTATGTTCCCAATGATGAACATAATCTATATTAATCTAGAGTGTTTCTAGAACGACTTTTAAGCAGGTCATCTAGAAGATTAGATGCTTCTTCAGATGTTTCTGTTACCTGTTCGGTGTAAGCCTTACTGATGCTATCAGATGCATCCTGCATAACAAGGATATCTCTTCGCTGTAAAGCGAAGTTACTAGACTTCACCAAGTTGGTAAAGACCCACTCAATGAGTTGCATTCTGATCCTACTTTCACCATCGAAAGTATACAGAACCTTTGTTGGGTTGTAGACTGTAATGTGAGGTTCATTGTCAACCTCCAATACTTCTGTAATCAGGTCTTCACCAGTAACCAGTCGAATGTACTTAATATTACTCATCGCTATTTAATCCTATGTTGAATATCTTGTATGGGAATTTTTCTACAGAGTATATCTGTAGTCGTTTGAGAAAATGCTCCTGAGAAAAGTTTTTCTTACCCTTGTAAGTGAGGTTGTCTGCAATGTCATGCAGAGTTGCCCTTGTCTTCGTTGGAGATTTTCGGATTGCTCGTCCGATAGACTGTAGTGTCGTCACCATCGACTTTGTTGGTGCAGTAAAGACTACGTGTCTGAGGTTCTTTACGTTTGAACCTGTTGCGAACGATTTGATCGATGCCACCAAGATGGCGTCTGTTTCAGTTTCAAGAATTTTACGTATCTTCTCTCGCTCTTCTGGATCGACTTTTCCTACGATCAGGTATATGTTCCTGTTCTTAGGAATTTTTTCCTTCATAAGATCGTGGAGAGGTATTGCATGTTTGTCTACGTACTGACAAAGTACAAGAACGTTTCCCTTCATCTTACTAACGAGGTCAACGATAAAATCGTTTCTCTTCGGCATTGTAAAGAGGAATTCGATCTCTTCCTGATACGTCATTGGACGCACCTTTTTGGCGTCTTCTTGGGAGTGGGTCAGAACCAGACACTTGATATCCAGTTCGGCCAAGTAACCCTTGTCCATGAGTTCTCTAGTCGTTGCTACCCTGCTTATAGGACCGAAGAGACCTTGAATAACCATTTCATGGGTTTTGGTGCCGTCCAGAGAACCGGTTGCACCGATCCTGTACCACGTATTGGTGAGGGCTTCCATGATCTTTATCAGGCTCTTGGCAGCAAATAGATGGCATTCGTCCCCAATGACTACATCAAATTGAAGGAAGTACTCTGAAGGCTGCTTTGCCAGTGTCTGCCAAGTCGTTACAGTTACCTGCTTTTCTGTGTTTCGATCTTTTCCGTAGTATATCTTGTGAACATTGTTTTCACTATCAAAACCATAGTCGGAAAAATCTGAGGTCATCTGCTCGACCAATGCGGTCGTCGGAACGATGATTAATGTTTTCTTTTCGATCATTCTGCAAAGCATATAGATGATCATGGACTTGCCAGATGCCGTGGGCGATAGCATCAACTGTCTCCCTGAATTCAGGGCATTCAGAATCGCTGTCATCTGATAAGGTCTTATCTCTAAGGTGAGCTTGATTTCCTTTGCCCTATCCCGTACATCCTGCTCAGTGAAAACCCTTCTTTCGAACTTTGGAGTGAAGGAAGCAGTGTATCCCATTTCCTTAGCCACCTGAAGCAGTTCGTCCTTCAGGCCAGAATACAGGGTTTTCTTTCTGGTGTCTAGTAGACGAATTTTCCCATCCCAAAAATGATTTCTCACTGACGGATGAAATTCTGCTCCCGGTACACGAAAAGTAAAATACTCACGAAGCTCTTGAAGAATACTTGGCTCTGCATCTATGTGAATGAATGATGCATTGAGTTCTGTGATGTTAATTTGCGCCATTGATAAACTTTTCGTATTCGATATGTGATCTTAGTTGGTATGTTCTGCTGTTGAGTTCTTTGAGGATTGCGGTTGTGGCTGAAGAAATTTCGTCATGAACGCTCTTCTTCCTTAGGATTGAAAGAAGAGTTGTATCAGACTCAATGTAGAGTGGAATGTCGGACTTGAGCACTCGCTTTGTCATGGGTTCAAAACCATACTTGGCGAGGTCATCTGGATTGTTAAGATCACCCTGATAATACTCATAGCGAATTTTCTTTGCCTTCGCATAGCTGATACCCAACTCTTTCGATTGAGAATTGTGGTAGGAAAGTATGCGAAGATACTTTGCATGGAGCTTGGGGATTTTCAGAAGTTCATCACCGATTTCTGTCTTATCGATTTCGCCATCTACTTGCCATTCATCATGCAATTCGTCTAGTGTCTGTATCATTTTCTACTCCATTTTATATCCTCATTATAATCAACTGGAGTATACTTGTCAAGTATTAAATCGTTCTATGGTGAAATAATCGTACCGATAGGTTATGTTTGCCACCATAGCTTGATCTGGGCTCAATGCCGTTGAAAAACCTAGACCTGTCAATGCAGTTGGATGGCAGTCCTTGAAAGTGAATTTCAGATTTGGAAGATTTGAGTTTGTATTAATGATCAGGACAGCATCTGCATATGGAGTATTCAGGTTCTTGAAACCTCCATTCTTGATGTATTCTGAGTATCTTGCAGGTGATGTTAGTGCTCTCAGCCAGTTAAAGGTCTCTTCCCAAACCTTCATATCTTCATCAACCAGAACAGTTATTGTCAGAGGATCAAAATTTAGCTGATCACCATGTCTGTATGTCGGATTGAAGTGGGTCGGAACGAAAACTTCCTGAGTGCTAACGTCAGGAATATTTACTGACTGGACAAAGAACCTTGTGAATGATAGAGTGGGAAAATAGAACGAGAACTTGTTCGGCTGAACATAGTTCTGATTGACTGGCACTTCCGTTAGGACAGATTGAAGCATCTTATGTTTCCTTGTGTTGATGTAGTATTTATGATTACTTTTGAAATATGACTCTATGAAAAGTGGAACCCATTGGAGTTGTTCCTACTACTACTTCACCACCATATTTTTTCGCAAGTCGTTTAGCCAACATACCATGTATAGTAATGTTTCTATCCAAGTTACTTTGTAGATAGATTGTTTTTGGCTTCGCGTGACGAATAAATGAACTTAGTGATCTATTGACATGCTTTACTATTTTATCACCAGTTTTACTATCGATCTTTTTTTGCTTGTATAGGTCGTTATCGACAGTGTATTCTACGTTGAAGTGCTCGGCGTTTTCACCAGAGCCATTCAAATCCATTCTGACATTGTGGTCACCTATTTTGGTTTGGTTTATGAATGATTTACGCGGTCCTGACCGTTTTGTTTCCCATTGTTCGACCCTCCATTGTTCTTTTAGAAATTCGGTAAAACTTTTTAACATGGTTACATCTCTCGTTTAGTTATACAGTATTTATAAATACTGATGAAGTATCAGGGGAGAAGACATCGGAAGGACTTGTCAATGATATCGTATTTTCAATATTTACAAGAACGAGTGATCGACTACATCAAGAACCTCTGATATGTAGGCTTGTGTCGTATGTATCCTTATGGATGCGAGTTCTTGTATTATCAGAAATTCTTCTTACCCAGATGTAGTCTTTCATATTGTTAGATTTTCTTCCGACATACTTTCCTTCTGCCCAAGCACCTTTAACTGCTTCTGAATAGGCTGAATTATCACGATTGTCATGGGCACCCTGAAGTGATGCCTTGTGGTTCTGTCGTCTTTCCTCAGACCATTCTATTGACATTCCAGTCGTTCCCTTATTCTTGCCATCTTTCCATGCTTGTTTCATGGCCTCAGATCGCTTCTTGTTGGATTCTTCTGACTGAGGTCCGCGAGGTTTCATCGGTTTGGTTGGAGTTTTTCTGAGAGGAAGTCCTAGAGCTTCTCGTTCCTTGCGCTTCTCTGCCTTTGCTTCCGAGATTCTTTTGCCGCGCTCTTCAAGTTGCTCTGGTGTCATTTTAGGCTTGACACCCTTCTTGGCTTGTGATATTTTTTCTCTTGTGGATTTGACTTTTTCTTCGGAAGTGGTCCAATGCCCAGAATGTTTCTTGCTGAGGTTATAATACTTGTCTCCTAACATTTCGTCAGGTATCATTTGGAGCCATCTATATTCTTCTTCCAATAATTCTAATCGATTAGAATTAACCCTACTCACGATTCGTCTTCTGAAGTCATTTGGCCTGCGGCGATGCGCTGCCCTCATTCTATCTGATGAGCAAATATAGCCATCATTTTCATCGCCCCAATGGCAACCAACATAATACATTTTTCTGGTTGTATCAAACCATACGTATACAAAACCACTCATGCTAAACTCCTATGATGCATAAAGTAAATACTCTCGGAAGTTTCCCCCCGAGAGTATTTATACAAGAAATTTAGTATTTCGTCGAGTAAGTGGTAAAATATTTTACCAAGTACGTACTAAGTCAGATTTCTTACGCGGAAGATTCTGTAGTAAATGTTTGCCTGTCCAGAAGTGTTTCTAGAACCGACAACACCGTCACCGTTTGCAGTAGCAAATGGGTTGGCAACAAGTCCGTAACGGGTCTTGAAACCGATCTTTGGCTGGAAGCTATCCTGACCAATTGCACGAACCATCTGTAGAGGTACGTATGGGCAGTAGAACAGACCTGCGTCGTATGGAGATACACCCTTATAACCAACTGTTACCAGTTCGTCACCGTTAGATGAACCACCAAAGTATGGATCGATATAGACCTTTACACGGCCATGAAGAAGACCAGCAAAAGTATTGCCTGTGTCGTCTACTTCAAGGTTAACCTGAAGGGCTGGAGTGTAGTCCAGAACACCTGCCATGGCAAGAGCGGAAGCAACGTCAGAAGAAACGATAATGACGTTACCCTTGCCTCTACGTGTCGCACGAGCGATAGCGTTGGCTTCTCTTTCGATCTGGAATACCAGACCCTTGAACTTTTCTACTGACCAACGGCCATTAGAGTCTGTGTCAAGGTCGAAAGTACCGGCAGTTGTTACACCGTATGCAGCACCCTTTGTAGCTGTTCTGTAGATAGAACGAACGACTTCACGGTTGATTTCTGCAAGGATTTCGGTAGACAGAATATTTGCAAGCTCTGTCTCAACATCCAGACCATGAATTACCTTCAGGTCCTGTGCGATTTCCATGCTGTACTCAGCCTTCAGGGCACGGCTTCTTGCAGTTACAGTAACCTTGTCAATGTCGAATGCCATTTCAGCAAACGCATTGCCGCTTGAGTCACCAAGAGCTTCGGCCTGAGCGGTTGTCATACCACGGCCTGAACCATAGGCATCGATACCGTCAAGATCGAATACAGGGTTTGTGTTACCATATCCAGTATTTGCAGTTCCTGTTAGGCTACCTGCTGCGTTCTGAGAAGAGAATGCAGTGTTAGCTTCGTTGAACAGAGCTTCTGTTCCGCCCTGAGAACCATATCTTGAACGCATCGCGAAGATAAGACCAGTTGGTCCAGTCATAGGCTGAACACCGGCAATATCGTATGCCATCAGGTTTGGCAGAGCACGTCTTACCAGAGAGATGAGGATTGGATCGTAAGTGTCAATATTAGTTGAACCACCGATAAAGTTGGTTGGTGCAGCTTCAGACAGAACTCGACGCTCTTCCTTTACTGCGGTTTCCTGATTTTCAAGAAGGATTGCTGTAACCGCTCTGCGGTACGGGTCCTTAATCTTGTTAAGTCCTTCGTGGTCAAGTACTGGAGACCACTTAGTTTCTAGTTGTTCTGAAAGATACATTTTTCTTCCTTCTGTTTAGGATTGTCTATTATTATTTATGCAAACTTAATTTTTGACAGTTCTGCCAAGAACTTTTACATATCGGCTCATTGGAGAACTTGTTTCTTCAGTAATAAACTGGCCTTCAGTTCCAGCTTCTACTGTGTCAAGTTCTGTCTGTGCCTTTACTGCACCATTAGAGAAATAGCTTTCTCTAAGAGTTGTCACCTTGTTAGTGAAAGTATCTAGATCAGTATATGATACATTCTCGGCAAGGGTCATGAACTTTTCCTTCTGAGTTTCAGTAAGACCTTCTGTCAACTGATTGATTACAGAGGTCTTCTTGCTCTCATTAAGCATATTGTTCAAATTGATGTTTGTCTCGATCTGTTCGTTGAGACGAGTTTCTAGTGTTGTTACCTGAGCGGCAAGCTCTTCTACTACAGAAACCTTGTCTTCTGGAATGTCGATATAGTGCTCGACAAATAGATTACGAAGTCCTGCAATGAAGTCTTCAGTCAGTTCTGTTCTTAGACCAGATTCGATCTGGATTTCATTGTTCTTAGACCAATCTTCCACAACGTGTGTCAGATAGTTGTCTACATTGACTTCCATCTCTTCCTGAATTCTGGCAACTTCCTGCTCCAGAGTATTCGCATATGCCTGCTCGAAAAGCTTAAGCTCTTGTGCAACCTTTGCCTTTACAGCACTTTCAAAAATTGTCTTTGCCTTAGACTTAAATTCTTCTGATAGTTCTTCACCGGCAAGAAGAGCATCGACATGTTCAGACATATCTACTGAATAGTCTTCGTCGTCCTTTTCCTTCTTGTCCATACCCTCTTCGATAATTTCGAATTCTTCGTCAATACGGGCAGCGATTTCTTCCTCAGAAAGACCCTGAGCAACAAGTTCATTTACGAAGTTCTGAAGCTCTTCAGAGATTTCGATTTCTTCTTCCATAATTTCTGCCTGCTGACGTGGCTCTTCCGCAGGAACTGCCTGAGGAATGCTTGTGTC
>Ga0181553_10002056_pt1 | contig 17960 bp, 16 predicted proteins | sample 011ome_17_FD_133753 | JGI IMG/M metagenome (GOLD analysis project Ga0181553, IMG submission 133753) | Coastal salt marsh microbial communities from the Groves Creek Marsh, Skidaway Island, Georgia - 011502XT metaG (megahit assembly) | ecosystem: Environmental > Aquatic > Marine > Intertidal...
GTATTATCAAAAATATAATTTAAATTATACAGTTTTAAGATATTTTAATACTTATGGTGCTTATCAAGAAAAAAAATTTGTCATTCAAAATTTTATAAACGACTCAATGAATTATAATAAGATAATTATAAATGGTAATGGCAACCAAATAAGATCCTACATGTATGTTTCAGATGCTGCAGAGGCAACTATCGCTGCTGCATTTTCAAATAAAACAAACAATAAGATTTTTAATATTGGAAATGGAAAAAATCCAATTACCCTAAAACAGCTAGCAAATTTAGTAAAAAAAATTGTTAAAAAAAATCAAGTTAAAATTATATTTAAAAAAAAATTTAATAATACAGATAGAAGTTTAGATAGAGAGATTTTTTACAGATATTGTAACTCATCAAAATTTCAAAAACTAATTAAATGGCAGCCAAAAATAAACTTGGAAATGGGTATAGAAAAGATTTTAAAAAATTATTATGCGAATAAAAATTAAAGCTTGCGTAATAGGCCTTGGCTACGTTGGATTGCCACTTTCAATAGAACTATCAAAATATTTTACTACAACAGGTTTAGATATATCTTTTAGTAGAATTGAAAATTTACGTAATAAAATTGATAGTAATAATTTAATTGATAAAAATGAACAGAAACAACTAAAAAATATTCATTTCAGCAACGATTTTAAAGAGATAAAAAAAAGTAATGCAATTTTTGTATGCCTGCCTACTCCAGTCAGAAAAAATAAAAAGCCAGATCTATCTTTAATTAAAAAAGCATGTGTTTCTATAGGTAAAAATATTTCAAAAAATTCTATAATCATTTTTGAATCAACATTTTACCCTGGTGTCACAGAAGAAATTTGTGTGCCTATAATTGAGAAATTTTCTAAAATGACTTGGAAGGAAGATTTTAATATTGGGTATAGTCCAGAAAGAATTAGTCCTGGAAAAAATTCTACTAAACTTTCTCAAATTTCTAAAATAATTTCAGCTGATAACCAAAAAGGATTAAAGATAATTTACTACATATATTCAAAAATTATTAAATCTAAACTACACATAGCAAAAAGTATAAAAATAGCTGAAAGTGCAAAAATTTTAGAAAATATACAAAGAGATGTAAATATTGCATTAATGAATGAAATTTCAATAATTTTTAGAAAATTAAATATTAATATTTACGATGTAATTGAAGCTGCTGGTACTAAATGGAATTTTCAAAAGTATTACCCAGGTCTAGTTGGTGGTCATTGTATTGGTGTAGATCCATATTATTTAACACATAAATCTCAACTTTTAGGACTTCAACCAAAACTTATCCTTACTTCCAGAAAAATTAATGAAAAAATGATTTATGACATTATTAAAAATTTAAAAAATTTTATAAAAAGATCGAAAAAAAAAATTCATAAAATTAAATTGTTAATTATGGGTGTTACCTATAAAGAGGATTGTAACGATTTGAGAAATTCTAAAGTAATTGATTTGATTAAAATTTTAAAAAAAACAAAAATTAAAATAACTTATAATGATATCTTAGCTGACCAAAAAAAATTTGAAGAAGAAACAAATGAAAACTTGACACAATTTAAAAAAATAAACAAAAAATTTGATTATGTATTGCTTGCTCAGCCACATGAATATTATATTAAAAATAAAAATAAAATCTTGAGTTTCCAAAAAAAAGGTGGGGTAATTTTTGATTTAAAAAATTCACTAAATTTAATTAATAATCAAAATTATAAAGTTTTTAAATTATAAATTTATGATGAAAAATAAAAATAAGTACAAAAAAAATTAAACTTCTTAAATAGAAACCAAAATACTCTCTTTATAAGGGTATTGAAAAAAACTATTAATTGGTATAAGAAATTTAACTAATAAACAAAACTTTTAATCTAAAAAAATAAATGAAAAAAAAAAATGAACTATATATTAAGAAATTTTATTTAAATTATATTGATTCTTTAAATAGTTCATTAAAAAAAATTGATATTAAAAAATTATCATCAATTGTAGATTTACTTATAGCTACGTTTAAAACTAAAAATAAAATTTTTGTTTGTGGAAATGGTGGTTCAGCAGCTATCTCGAATCACTATATTTGTGATTATTTAAAATTATTAAGATATAATACTAATTTTAAACCCAAAATTTTAAGTCTTGTAGATAACGTAGAAACTCTAACAGCTATTGCAAATGATTACGATTACTCAGAAATTTTTAAATATCAGGCAGAAAGTCTAGCAGATAAAGGGGATGTTTTTATAATTATAAGTTCCTCGGGTAATTCAGAAAATGTTATAAAATTGGCTAAATGGGCTAATAATAATAAATGTAAAATTATAAGCTTTACCGGCTTTAATGGCGGAAAATTAAAAAAACTTAGCGATATAAACATTAATATTGAAGAAAATAACTATGGTAGAATTGAAGACTCTCATCACATATTAATGCATTTAATTATGCATTATATCATATTGAGTAACAAGCATATAAAAATACCTAGACTATAAGACTTTAAATTAAATTATGTATAAAATATATATCTAGGGTAGCTTATCAGGTTTGGGGAAATATCTATTGCAAAATATTAGAAATACAAAAAAATTTTACAGAAACAAAAATAATATTATAAAAAAAAATCAATATCAGTTCATTATGCTTTTTTTAAAAAAAAAATAAAACTCAAAATTATATAAAAGCAACGTTAAACTTATTAAAAAAAATTAAAAATGATATCTACAATATTACCAGTAAAAAAAATTATTTTTTTAAAATTTAAAACAAAAATATTATTTTTGGTAAATACAAATTAAATTATAAAAAAATTTCTAACTTATAATTTGAAAAAAATTTCAAAACTAAAACAAAAAATATAAATAATCTGCTAAAAGAAATTAATGAAATATAATGCTAAATATGATAAATAAACCGTTAAGTATAAATCTAAACAAAATTAAATTTTAAAAATATGTTTTTTTCAAGAAATCATTTACTTTATCTTGGTTTTATTATTTTATTCACTTTGTTAATGTATTTTAACCTTTTAAGATTTTATATACCAATTACTCAAGAAATTATTCCATGGGGAGATCCGTTTACATATGAGATGTCTTATTATGAGCTTTTAAATAGAATTCGATATGGTAGTTTTTTAAGTGCAATAGAATACATTTTCATATCTAATTGGTATTGGCTTCAAAAAATACTTGTTTTTATTTTTAGTCCAATATTAATAAGTGAACCTTATAGCTTGTGTATTATTAATTTTTTTTTATATGGTTTTGCTTCTTATCTAATTTTTATTTATTTTGAACAAAATGGATACAACATTTCAATTTCTGTTTTCTGTTCTTTATTAATCTGGCTCTATCCAATTAATTATAATTTTATTGAATACTCAGCTTTACCTATAATGGGCTTAGATTCCACATTCTTAGGTGCATTGTATTGTTTGATTTTTTCTTATTTAATTTTTTTAAACGGAACTAAAAAGATCATTAATCAATTATTATTTGCAATTTGTCTTTGTGCAGCTTTGATAGGCAGAGGTAATTCAATAACTGTTTTGGGTATGTTACTTTTATATCCTACAATTAATTATATTTTAAATTTAATTAAGAATAAAAATTTTTCTGATTTAAAAAATTTTATAATACCTTCAGTCCTGTTTGTTTTTACAATATTAATTTTTTACGGTATTCAACTAAAGCAAATTTTAAATTATTATTCGGTATTTAAAGGTTTTTTCACCAACAGTCTGGGTCTAACGTTTCCATATATAAAGCACGTACCAGGTATTTTTTTTTACTATCCGGACATGAACAAAATTAATTTAATGGTAGAAACTGACTATAGATTAGTTGGATTAAGTTTGTTATCACACTTAATAATAATTTATGCAATCTATAACTCAAAAAATATAACTAATCGAAGCCTTAGGTTGGGCTTAAATACTGGAATATTTATATTTTATGCAACTTTTTTTTTAAATTTAATGCTATGGATGAATCCTCATATTAATATTTATAATGCACAATTGATATGGGCACCAATGAGAGTTGGTTTTTTGTTGATTATATCAATTACTTTGACATCAAAATTTGAAAAGTATTCGAAAAGTGTTTTTAATTTTTTAAGCTTTATAATAATTGGATCAATTTTTCTAATATCGACTAATTTATATAGTACACACAAAGCTGAACTATACAAAAATAAGGTTAATTCAAATCCTGAAAATATTAAAAAAATTCAAGCATTTATAAAAGAAAATTCCGAAGATAAAAAAGCAATAATACTTTGGTATGGTCCATATTTAAATCCTAGAATTGTAAATTATTACTCTCTTAAAAAGGGTGAAAAACCTATAAATTTTTATAGGGATAAATATGCCGACGATATATGGAACCAATCATTTAATGATCCAAAATTTATTGAAAAAGTAAAAATTGGGATAGAAAACATTTTTAATGAAGCTAATCTTATAATTCTTCAAGAAAAGAGCATTAATTACTCTGTACCATACGCATTTGGCAGGTATTCAAATTTTATATCTGATCAAATTTCAAATGGTAAGCTAGATGAATTTTATCTTATTGGTTCAGTAAAATCTTCTAGAGATAATCTGTTAATTTTTAAAAGATCAAATAAAAGTAAAAACTTTAAATATATTATAGAAAACAATCATTATACTTTTATTTACGATACTCCTGAAAATATTTTTTGATATTTTTTTCGTGAAATTTCGAAAACTTTTCACTTTTTTCTGAAAATATTATATGTTAATTTATTAATTTACCTCTTACACAATTTAATAATACCTTTGTTTAATGAATAAAATTTTTTGTGTGAAAAAATTTTTTTAGTTTTTTTCATATAAGCCCAAATACCACTTTTTGTTTGCTTATTACTTTTTTTATCATATTCTATCAATTCATTAAGTTTAATTTTTTTAGTTTTGGAAAATGCTTTACAGAAATCTAAAGTAGTTTTTTTTGTACCAGAACCAAGATTATAAATTCCAGATTTATTTTTTTCTATGGCGTTCAAAATTAAATCAATCACATCTTCAATATAAATAAAATCATTAAACTTATAAGGATTTTTTAAATAAATTTTTTTTTTTTCTATTAAGGCTGTTTGTAGATTTTTAAATAAACCCTTTTTTTTATCTCCATAAACATAAAAAACTCTAAACCAAATAAATTTAGATTTATATTTTTTTGATAATTTTAGTCCGTATTTAGATAATTTTTTTTTATAAATTCCAAAAATGTTATTAGAGATATTATCATTTTGTTCCTTTTTTATGCCAAAATCCTCTTTATATTCCCAGCACGAACCTAATGATATAATTTTTTTACAACCATTTTTATAAAGATATTCAAATAGAGCTACAGAAAATCTGTAATTTTCTAAAGAATTTTTTTTACTATAATCTGGAATATTGCTCCATGCTAAATGAATACAAATATCAATTTTTTTTTTTTTTAAAATATCAAAATTTAATTTTTTTAAGTCTAGTTTAATAAAACCTTTTTTTTTCTTAGATGATATTAAGATTAAATTATGATTTTTTATACTTTTTAAAAGCCAGGAACCTATAAATCCAGTACCACCAGTTATCAAGATGTTCATTTAAATATAAAAGTTTTGCTACCTGATTCTGAGATATTTATTTTTATGTTATAAAAATTATGTTTTCTCATTTTTGAAATGATCTTTTTTTGAAATTTTGCTTTTGAAAAAATATTTAAAAATCCTCCACCACCAGCACCCGAAACTTTTCCACCTAAGGCACCTAATTTTAAACATTCATTATATGCCCTATCAATTTGACTATAGGAAATCAGTTTAGAAAGTTTCTTTTTATAATGCCAAGACTCATCAATTTTTTTAAAAAAATTTATATAATCACCATTTTTTACATCTTCATATCCATTTAAAGTAAGAAATTTAATTTGATTTAAATCATTAATATTATTTTTATGATTTTTTAATTGATCTTTAAGTATACTTTCTGCTTTTCTGAACTTATTTAAACAAAAACATAAATTTGATCTAAAGACTTTATTGATAAATTTTTTGTTTTTAATTTTTTCATAGTAAATATTTTTTTTATAAATTTTTATAAAATTCATACCTCCAATTGCTGATATAATTTGATCTTGAATGCCCACTTTCTTGTTTAAAATTTCTTTTTCAATAGCAAAGGCATTCATGGCAATTTTGATAGGCGATTTTTTTTCTCCTTTATATGTATATAGAGCGTTTAATAAACCAACCCCAAAAGCACCTGAAGAACCAAGTCCACTCATCTCAGGAAGGTCTGCAATAGTAGAAATATAAATTTTGTCTCTAATTTTTAAAAATCTTAAACTTTCTCTAATTATCTCATTTTTAATATTTTTAATATCATTAACTGTTTCAGCTTGAGAATAATTTAATCTAATTTTTTCCTTAAATAATTCACCATGTTTTTTAACACAAACATATATATATTTATCTATTGCAGATGAAATTACGCATCCAAATTTATTTTCGGCAATATATTCTTTAAAATCTGTACCACCTCCTATAAAACTTATTCTAAGTGGTGACTTGGTTATTATCATTTGTATTTAATTTTTTATTTGTTAGTTATAGTTATAATGAATTGTTTTAATTGTAAAAAAAAATTAATTTATTTATTTGATAGTTTGGATTATGCTTCAAATGAGATATTTAAATTGTTTAAATGTAATAATTGTAATTTACATTATCCACTACCTAGACCATTAAATCTAGATAAATATTATCCAAATAAATACAGAGATTATAACAAATTGATCATGATAATTTTTGATTTTATGTATACTGCTAAAGCAAAGTATTTAAATAAATTTACCAAAAAAACAAATAAAAAAGTTTTAGAGATTGGCTGTGGTAATGGATTATTATTAGAAAAATTAGAATTATTAGGATGGAATGTTTTTGGAACCGAAAGAGAAGAAACTGTAAAAAATTTGAATAAAAAAAATATCAAAATCTATAATAAAGATATTTCAGAATTTCAGAATTATGAGTTTGATATGATTATTTTAAATAATTCATTTGAACATATTCTTGATATGTTTTTTATTGAAAAACAATTTTCAGAAAAACTTAAATCTGAAGGAATTTTGGTTATTTCTGTACCAGTCACATCTAGTATACAATACAAGTTTGGCAAAGATAGCTGGTTTCATCTAGATGTTCCAAGACACCTACAAATTTTTGAGGAGAATTATTTTGAAAAATATTTAAGTAAATATGGATTAAAACTAGAAATTATTAAGCCTATCGGTTTTTTTTGGGAATTTTATGGATGGTTTCAAACAATTAATAATAAATTATTCAAAAATCAAAATAAATTTTTTAAATCATTATCTGATTTTCAAAATTTCAAAGCTTACTTCTTTCTAGGTATATTGCAGTTAATTATATTATTTTTACCATCAATATTTTTAACATTGGTTTCTTTTTTAACTAAAAAAACTTCAATTAAATTATTTGTTTTAAAAAAAATCTTATAAGTTTGAAATTTTTATTTTAGGCAATGTTTTAATGAGTTTTCCTTTAAATCCAAGAAGCTTTAATTCTTTCTTAATTTCCTCATAAAAATTCCATGCAAAAACGACAATACCTTTGTAATTTTTAATTTTATCTTTAGTTGGTTTAACAATTTTAATTTTAGAACCAGGTGCATACATATCATGTTTCATTTGATTATTATCAAATATGCAATTTATTTCTTTATCTTTTAACTTTATATAATTTATTAAAGTATTGCTTCTAGCTGAAGATCCAAAACCAGCATACTTATATTTTGAATTTTTAATCAATTCTATAAAGTCTTTTCTAAATATTTTAAGTTTTTTATTAAATTTCTTTATTATCGCATTTGAATTTGTTCTATCTTTAATTTCTTTTTTTTCCATTTTTTTTAAATAACTTGATTTTGTTTTTTTGAAAGAAAGAGTTAAAATTAATGAGCCTCCACTAATTTTACTTGTTTTTACTTGATTGGGGTACAAACCATAAATTCTTGCAAGATTAGCAATGGTTTTTAATGTGAAATAATATGTATGTTCATGGTAAATATAATCAAATTGAAGATTTTCTAGTATTTTTTTTGCATAATGAAATTCAATAATTATTTTACCATCATCATTTAACAAATATTTAAATGATTTAAATACACTGTGTAAATTTTTTATGTGTGGAATTACATTTCTACAAATGATTAAATCAACTTTTGAACCAATTTTATTTTTAATTTTTAGTGAGTTTTCAAAATTAAAAAAGTAATTAAGAGTGTTCAGTCCCTTTTTATTTGCAAGATTTGCTAAATTCTTTGCAGGCTCAACACCAAAAGTATTTTTATATTTTCTATTTAATATTTTAATTAATGTTCCATCATTACTTGCAACTTCTAAAATTTTTGAATTTTTTGAAAGTTTAAAATTATGTGTTAAATATTTTGAAAAATTTTCTAAATATTTTACTGTAGATTTAGAAGTGCCAGTAACCCAAACATAATTGTCGAATAGTAACTTAGGATTGATGCTTCTAGTAAGTTGTAGTGTATAACATGATTTGCATCTAAATATTTTTAGCGGATATGTTATTTCTTTATGATTTTTTCTTTTTAAAATCGCATTAGCCAATGGATGGTAACCTAAGTCTATAACAACTGTACCTTTTTTTTTACAAATTCTACATTTATAACTTTTAATCATTTAAATAGCTTTTAATCGTTTAAATAAAGCTCCAATTTTTGTCTTTCTCTGAAATTATTTTGGGTTTAAAAGGCAATTTAATTTTAATCTTAGGGTCATTGTAATTAATCCCTTTCGCATACCTTGGTTTATAGTAATTATTCATAAGATATAGAATTTCAGTATTTGATTTCAATGTAAAAAAAGCAGTTGCAAAATGTTTTGGTACATGGATGGCAAACCCACTTTTTTCTGATATTTTAAATTTAGCTTGTTTAAGATAATTTTTATTTTTTTTTTTTAAATTAATTGCATAAAAATAAACTTCTCCTTTTAACACATTAAATATTTTAGATTCTCTATAAATATTTTGAAAATGAAAGCCTCTAAATGTACCTCTTTTTGGATTTTTAGAAATATTAATTTCTTTTATTTTAAAATTTATTTGTTTTAACGTTTTTTGACAAAAAATTTTTAAAAATTCACCTCTGTTATCTTTAAATTTTGAGTAAACTAGTTTATTGATTTCATTATAATAAGTTTTGTTTAAATATAAATTCATGAATAAATTAGTTTCAATTATATGTCCCTTTTATAATGAAAAAGAAGCTTTGCCAATATTTTATAAAAGAATATTAAAAACATTATCAAACAATAAAAATTATAATTTTGAAATAATTTTTGTAGATAATGCAAGCAAAGATGGATCACTTCAAATTATAAAGGAGTTGATTAATCAAAATTTTGAACAAAATATAAAAATAAAAATAATCTCATTTACTAGAAATTTTGGATATCAAAAATCTTTATTGGCTGGATATAATTTTTCTATTGGGGAAGCATGTATTGTGATTGATACAGACTTAGAAGATCCACCTGAATTAATTTACGATTTTTTAAACAAATGGAATGAAGGCTATGATGTTGTTTATGGAAAAAGAATAGACCGCAATGAAAATTTTATAATTAAAAAATTACGAAATTTATTTTATAAAATACTCACATTGACAGCAGACTATAAATTAAACTATCAAATGGCAGAATTTTGTTTAATTTCAAAAAAAGTTAGAGATATGATTGTTGATATAAATACCACTTATACTTTTTTTAGATCTGAAATTGCTTTCTTAGGATTTAAAACTTTTGCGATAGATTACAAAAGACAAAATCGAGCTGCCGGTAAAACTAAATATAATATTTTAGGAATGTTTCAATTTGCTATTACTGGTTTTTTAACTACATCTACTTTTTTCTTAAGATTTTTTGCTTATAGTTTTTTTGTGATTTTATTTGTAAACTTTTTTTATATTTTGTTTTTTGAAAAGATAAAAATTTTACTTTTTATAAATTTTATTTACCTTTTTTTAAATTTATCAATTATTTCACTTTATGTTGCAAGAATTTATCAAATTATGATTAAGAGACCTCCATATATAATAAATTACAAAAAATCAGTTTTATAAATGCAATTATCATACAAAAATTATGATTGTCCTATATGTAATTTCAAAAAAAATAAAATAATATATTCTGCTAGTTTAGAAGAAAATGAGCTACCAATAATTGGCTATGATTATGATAATCTTAATCAAAAAAAAACATTTTCTTATGTAAAATGCCAAAATTGCAATCATGTTTTTGCATCTCCAAGAATAGAAGATATGTATAAATACTACATTGATAAAGAAGATATAAAATATGTGTCAAATTCAGAATTTAGACGAAAAACCTATTTAAATTTATGCAAAACATTAAAGAAATTTAAAAAAGGTGGAGATATTTTAGAAATAGGTAGTGGAATGGGAGACTTCATTCATGCTGCATCGAATGAAAAGTATAAATGCACGGGTATCGAAATCTCCAAATTTGCTTTTAAAATCAGCAAAGAATTAGGACACAATGTATATAATATGGACTTGGATGAATTTATAAAGCTAAACAAAGATAAAAAATTCGATTTTATAGTTTTGATGGGCGTTATTGAGCATCTTGAGTATCCTAACGATGAATTAAAAAAAATATATAATTTATTAAAAGATAATGGGCTTGTAGTTTTGTGGACTGGAGATTATGACTCTATTTATTCAAAAATATTAAGGAAAAAATGGTGGTATGTTATTGGTCAACACATTCAATTATTTAGTAGAAAATCTCTAATTTACCTTTTTAATAACAACTCCTTTAAACTTGAATACAATAAAAATCTTTCATATACATTTGATTATAATTATTTGGATTTACATTTAAAAAGATTTTTGCTTTATAAAGTTTTTTTAAGATTTGTGTTTTTTCCTATATTTAAAATGTTAAAAGAAATAAAAATTTCTTTGAGCAGTGAAATATTAATGATATTTAGAAAAATAAATAAATAAAATGAAAAAAATTTTAGTAACTGGTGCTACAGGTTTTGTTGGTTCTCACTTTTGTGACTATTTAATTGAAAAAAAAATTAAATCAAAAATTTTCGTTACAAAAAGATATCATCTATCTAAACTAGACAATTTGATGCATATTAAAAATAAATTAAATTTTTTAGATTGTGATTTAACAGATCCTGTTTCTGTAAACTCTTTGATAAAAAAATTAAAACCAGACATAATATTTCACTTTGCTGCCGAAAGTTTTGTTTCTCCATCTTGGTTGCACCCTAATAGATATATGAGTGTAAATTATAACGCCACACTTAACTTATTAGAGGCGATGAAAAATTTTTCAATTAAAACAAAAATTTTAATTCCTGGATCAGGAGAAGAGTATGGTAATTTATCAAAAAAAGAGATGCCAATTACTGAAAACACTACTTTGAAACCTGTTAATCCTTATGCAGTTTCAAAAATATCACAAGACTTAATTTCATACGTTTATTACAAATCTTATAACTTAAATGTTTATAGATGTAGAACATTTAATCATGAAGGTCCAAGAAGAGAAAAAGTTTTTGGAATTTCATGGTATGCATATCAAATTGCTAGAATTGAAAAGGAACTTCAATCTCCAGTTATAAAAACTGGTGATACAACAGATTTAAGAAATTTTACTCATGTAAGAGATATTTGTGATGCATATTGGAAATGTATTACAATGTGTAAAAAAGGAGAACTTTATCTTGTAGGAACTGAGTCGAACAAAAATATATTCACATTTAAAGAATGCCTAAAAAGATTAATTAAATTGTCAAATATAAAGCAAAAAGTAAAGATCAAGCAGGTTCCCGAATTTACAAGACCTACAAATGTTCCTTTGCTTTTAGCTGATATTTCAAAATTTTCTAAAGTCACAAAATGGAAACCTAAAATTTCTTTTGATGAAATACTCCTATCAACTCTAAATTATTGGAGAGATAAATTGGGCCAAAACCATAAAGAGTAAATTACATAAGTAAGAAACACTTATTTTAACTACAATTTGTATAGTATTTATAATTTTCCTTTATAAGTTTTTTAAGTTCAGATTTAAATCTTATATTATCTCTTGCTACAAAAGAATTATATTCATTAATACCTTTTTTAAGTTTTTTTAAATTACTATAATAAGAATTAACTTCTAATTTTTGTAACGACTTTTTTGATTTTATATTAACTAAAATTGATAAATTTTTCGAAATCTTGTCATTAAAATTTTTAAAAACGATAGGAATTTCTCCATTATTAAGAGCATCTATATATCGTATAGGACTTGAAAATCTCCAAATTTTTTCTCTTTGAGGGTGAAGTGAAAATTTATACTTATTTTTTTTTGAAATATCTATAAATGAATTGGCTTTCGTATTAACTATTTTTTTTAAAAAATTTTTTAAAAAAATTAATCCATTTTTATTTATAAAAAGATTATCCTCAAGTTTTTCATAAAATGTTTTAAAAAAAAATTTTCTATCTTTTCCCATATATCCACTAAATTTAAAAAAATTAGATTTTTTTACATTCTTATTAGGTTTAAACTTAGAAATTTTAGGAAATATGTAAAATATTTTATCATGAAGTTTTTTACATTCATTGTAAATTTCTTCATGGCTTGCCATCACTAGATCTGCATATGGGATAATCTTTCTATAATATTTATATCTTCTCTTAAAATATAAATATCTATAGGCTTTTTCAAATATTTGGGTTAATTTTGGTTTTAAAATTTTTTTATTTTTTTGAGTTATTTTCCTAATATTAAAAATATTTAGTGAAGTCATTAATGTGAGTATAATTTTTCGCAAAATTGTATACATTCCTATATTCAATTTGAATGTATGTATAATTTTTCGCAAAATTATATACATTCCTATATTCAATTTGAATGTGTGTATAATTTGTCGCAAAATTATATACATTCCTATATTCAATTTTAAAAAAATACCTAAAAATTTAATAATCAAAATTGTTCCCAGCTTAATATCAAAACAATTAAATGAATTTATTTTATGATTAAAAAACTCTGTTGTTACCAAAATTATTTTAAAACTACTTTGTTCTTTTAATTTTTTTATTTGTACAAAATCTTTTTTAGAAAAATTTTCAACTAATATATTAACAGCTTTTGGTTTTAATTCACTTGAAATTATAATATTATATTCACTAAGAATTTTTTTTAATATAATAAGAAAAGATTTTATTCCTAAAAGACTTTTATGCTCTCCAATTATGAAATAAATTTTTTTCTTCCTTATCATTAAATCTTATTATGCAAGTACCTATCCTCTTGAATTTCTCCTTTATCCATAATAATCAACCTGTTACATATACTTTCCACTAGGGATCTATTATGACTAGCAAAAATAATTGTCTCGATATTATTAATTTTTTCTTTTAAAGCTTTCCTAGACTTTTCCATAAAATCTGAGTCGCCTGCCCCAAAAAACTCATCTATTAACAAAATTTTTGGGTCTATCTCAAGAGCTATGGATGATACAAGTCTTATTTTCATTCCACTTGAGTATGTGTTTATTGGCAAATTTATAAAATCTTCTAACTCTGAAAATTTAATAATTTTTTCAATTTTTTTATCAATTTCTTCCTTAAGAAACCCTCTTAAATAACCTAGTATATAAATATTTTCAATTCCAGTAGCGTCACCATTAAGCCCCATCTGTATATCAAAAAGTGAAAAAGTTTTGTATTTTAAATAAATTTCTCCAGTGGATGGAGAAAAAATTCCACCTATTGTTTTTAATAGAGTGGTTTTTCCACTTCCATTTTTTCCAAGTAAGCCAATCTTGTCACCTTTTTTTATATCTAAATTGATATTTTTTAAAGCATATATAAATTTTATAGCATTCTTATTTTTGCCCAATATTATTGATCTCAAACTTCTATTCATACTATATATGGGATAATGAAGATTTAAGTTTGTTAATTTTATTAGTGTATCCATTTTTGTTTTATAACCAAAAATTAAATAATTTTTTTTTATGTTTGTATAAGCTGCTAGAAATTAAAAAACCTATTATGAGATATAAAATCAGCAAAAAATACACAATTGGATTAACTGCAATACCTATTAATGGATCTCTTATAGCTTCTATGAAACTTGTAAATGGGTTCAAATATACAAAACTTTCATATTGTCCAAGCCTACTTTTGTCCCATAAAACTGGGGTCAGTAGTAAAGAAGCAGACATTATAGCATTAATAAATAAACCTAAATCTCTAAATCTTGCGCACAACAGCGAAATTAAAAAAATAATCCAATATCCATTAACAAAAACAAGCACTAAGCCAGGCAAGAATAGCAAAGAACTTAAGGATATATTTAAACCTGCAAAATAAAGAATTAGAAAATAGACTGGTATGAAAGGTATATATTCTAAAATTATAAATATTAAGTGTCTTAAAATCACATGATTAATTGGTACACCTAAACTTAAAAGTATTCCCTGGTATTGACCAGACAGTATATCTGTAGATGAAGATGTGAATGAAATTAATAAATAAAATACAGTAAAACCAATAAATAGTCTTGGAAAATATTCAGATAATGGTGCATTCAATAAAGTTGACCACACCATAGAAATAATTGAAATTGTTATCAAATAAGTAAGAATTATCCAATAGTTTCCCAATACAGTTCTTCTATACTTTAAACTAATATCTAAAAATGAAATATTATAAATAGTATTTAAATATTTTAAACTAGATAAAAAAAAATTTAAAAAATTATCTTTCTTCACAATTTTAATATATTATATGTATTTCCTAATGATTGATAATATATGACATGCTTGAAATAAACGACATTTATCCAAAATTATTTTACAAAAGTAAACTCTTACCACGTATAGTTAAAAAAGATACTAAAATCCTAATTTTTTCATTATCATTTATCTGGATAAAATACTTAACACTTTTATCAACTGTCTTTGTTCAAAGAGGGACTAACGTTAAATTATTATGGTCTCCGCACTTTCTACAAGATAATCAAGATCAAAAAGTTAATGATTATCAGAATGAAAAATTAAACTTTTTCTTTAAAAAAAAAGTAGATAATTTTGAAGCTATAAACATTTATGATTTAGAGTCTAATAATCAAGAATTAGATGAATATGATAAAAAACAGGTATTAGAACAGACTATTACAGATGTTACTCAAATTTCCCGAAAAGTAGATATAAATATCGAAAAAGAAGAAAAAGATTTATACCACAAAAGGCTAAAAATAAATACTGATGCTTACAAAATAATTAAATACTATTTATCTAAAAACGAATTTGACTCTATTTTAATTCCTAATGGAATACTTTATGAATGGGGAATTGTAGCAAGAGTATGCAAAAAAATTAAAATAAATTTTTGTACTATAGAAAGTTTTTTTGGAATAAACAAAAATCAATTTTGCAGTAAATGGAATGAAAGTTGTCTGACTTGGGATGATAAATCTATAGAAGAACTTTGGAAAAAAAATTATCCTTATAAATATGATAATGTGAAAAAAAATTCATTTAATATTTGGTATAATAAAGTAAATTCAAAGACAAACGAACATTCGATTCAATTTAAAACAAAAAATATCGAAGATAAAAAATTATTAAAAAAATTAAACATTTCTAAAAATGACTTGGTTTGTTTAATGCTGCCTTCTTTCTCTTATGAAAAAAATTTTAGGTTAAAAAAATATTGTTTTAAAGACCATACAGACTGGATAAAAAAAACATTAAATTTTTTAGAGAAAAAAAATGTAAAAATTATTTATAAATGCCATCCAATTCCTTATGATCCTGAAAATGATAGATTTAATTTTAAAGAATCTGAAGAAAATTCTGAAAATGTAATTAAATCTTTATATTCAAAATTTCCTGAGAATTTAAAGATTATTTATCCTGATGATAATATTCATATAAATGATATTATTAAAATTTCTGATTTTGGTGTTAGTTACTGGTCTTCTTCAGCAATTGAATTAGCTTGGCAAGGGAAAAAGTCTATTATTTGCTCTAATATACACTTTGCTAATAAAGAATTTGTTCAAACTGCTAAAAATGAAAATGAATATTATAATTATATTGAAGAATGTCTTACATCTAAAGAGAATTGTAAATTATCAAAAAAACTTCAAAATTTATCTAAATATTATGCTGATGTATGGTGGAAACAATATCCAAGAAAAATACCATGGGATATATTAATTGGAGAATATAATTACAAAAATTTTAATATTAAAGATACTTTAAATATTAAATTTCATATTTCAGAATATTCAAATAATTTTGATCATATGATCTCAAAAGATACAAACAAAAATTATTCTAACGATGATCTAATTTTAAATTATCTAAAATATATATATTATAATTTTAAAAAAAATAAAAAAGTAAGATGTTTTGCAATTTCAAGTGGTTTACTAAGCACATTATTTAAAAATTATAAAATATTATGGAATAAAAATAGTAATAAAGAAATAAATTTATTATTTTTGTTGAAATATTTTATAAATTATTATCATTTTTTTTTAAAAAAAATTTTTTTTAAGAATTAAGTATCTCTTGTTTTCTAATCCATTTCATATTTTTCTTTAACCACAAATGTTTTGGTCGAAAGTTGTCTATTATTCGGTGTGCCTCTTTTTCGGTGATACCCATAAAATCTATACAATCTTTAAAGTATCTTTTTGGAAATTCTCCCTCATACTTTTTGCATAATTTAATTCCTTCATCTCTTGTAATATGACCTGCTCTAATTTCTTGTGAAGCATCAAATCTACATCTACCAATACCAAACTTAATATAATGACAGTAATAATGTAACCATTCAAATTTATCATCAATTGCAGCATATCTTCCATAAGTACCATCTGTTCTTTGCTCGTCAGGTTCATATCCACAATTTTCACTAGCATAATAATAATTACTCTGTGGGTCCCATTTTAAGTACCAACCTAAATATTCAATATTAATGTTATGATCTTTAATTTCTTTAGAGGTTAATGGTTTGTAAGGAAAAAAATCTACATCAGTCATCCATTGATATTTTCTTTTCAAATCAGAAATTTTTGTTCCAGAGATAAAAACATCATCTAGGGGTTTGTCGTTAACTAACCACTCAATATTATACTTTGGTTTGTCTGAAGAATTAGTACTTTCGCTTCCATATTCTGAGTAAGGCTCTCCATAAATAATTAAATTAATATTAAATTTACAAGCTAATTTTGTTGCAAACGATTTTATACCGAATTTAAAAGGTTGAATAGGATGTAAAAAATTCTTAAAAGCTTCTAACGATAAAGTTGAAAGAACTTTTCCATTTGGAGAAAATAAATAGTTATCAAATCCACCTTTTTTTATCCATGATTGCATATTTCTCCAACCAACATTTGTATATAAGATAGGAGAATAAGTTACAGTTAAAGGATTCATATTATATTTGTACTTTAATAAATGCGCTTGTGTTGAACTATCTTTTCCACCACTGCCAGAGACTATACAGTCATAATTTCCATTTTTACTTCTATACTTTGATAGTGTTTCGAGTAGTTTTTTTTCTCTTTCGTCCCAGTCTATATCTATATTTTTTTTTTGAGCATATTCGCAAGCTTCACAAAGTCCATCACGATTAATTTTTAAACCATCTTTTTTTGATCCCTTAAAGTTTTTGGTTTCGTTCATTGAATAAGGTTTTTGATTTGTCATCAAACAATTTTTACAATTTTCAACTTTTAGTGGTAATCCAAACATCTTAATATTTTAAAAAATTTTTAAATAACTCAACTCCTTTGGTTCCACTTAATTCGGGGTGAAACTGAACACCAA
>Ga0181553_10002060_pt1 | contig 17926 bp, 6 predicted proteins | sample 011ome_17_FD_133753 | JGI IMG/M metagenome (GOLD analysis project Ga0181553, IMG submission 133753) | Coastal salt marsh microbial communities from the Groves Creek Marsh, Skidaway Island, Georgia - 011502XT metaG (megahit assembly) | ecosystem: Environmental > Aquatic > Marine > Intertidal zone...
ATTATTGTATGTAACACTTATAGCCCATTTGGAGCAAGTCCAGAAGCAAGCGAAGCGGCATTTACAATGTATATTGTTAAAGCAAATGATCCAGCAACACCAGGTTCAATTGGTCCTGCATCAACCGTTGTAAAAGATCTTATATTACCTGCTGGTGAAACTTTTACATTTGATAGCGAGCGTATTGTACTAGAATCTAGTGATATGGTTAGTTTTGAATCACAACTAACATCAGGACCTGGCTCAACAGACCTGTCTGCAACAATAAGTTATTTGGAAGTTTAATAATGAGATTACTTAAGGCGCAAAATACAAATCTACGTAACATCTACGGTAAAGGTGTTAAGTATGATGTAAATGACCAAATTATTATGGACAGTAATAATGTAGTTCTTGTACCTAAAGGTAATACAAGCGAACGACCAACAAGTCCGGTAGCAGGTCACATGCGCTACAATACTACACTTAATGAACTTGAAATTTATTCTGAATCTGAATGGCGTAGTGTAAGATACAAAGAGCCAAATAATGATCCAGGCATAGTGCAACAAGAATTAGGGTTTGGAGACGATATTGAAACATTGTTTGGTCCGTTAGACAGTCAAGATCCTAATACTGATTATACTGTTCCGGCTGCTGCACAAAACATTCTTGTGTTTGTTGATAATGTATGGCAAAGAGCCGGCGTTGGTAATAACTATGTGTTAACACAAAATCCTGGCGGGAAACCTGCAGGAACATATATTGAATTTTCTTCTGCACCTCCTAGTGCAGGCCCTGGCGGCGACCCTGTGCCAGTAACAGCACTACATAACTTCGACAAGTAATTCTAATAAATACTGTGTCAAGGAGATTATGAGTGGCACAAGTAGGTAGAATATCCGGTCCTTTATTACAAGCAGATTTATTACGCAATGGTAATAATCTAGCATTTCGTAATGACTTAGATACAACTCAACTTTTATTATTAGATGTTAACACAGGAAGAATTGGTGTTAACACTTCTACTCCTAATTTTGATTTAGAAGTTATAGGCACAACGCAAACAACTAATTTAATTTCTAATAATGGTGCAACTACACCAGGATTTATAATTTCTAATTCAACATTCAGTGCAATTGGAGACATTAGTCTAAATGCTGCTGAAGCTGTTGTAATGGCTAATTTAGATAATGGTACTATACGTATTAATGATAATACAATTCGTACTATGGATTCTAATGCTGACATTGATTTAACTCCTAACGGGACCGGTACTACTGAAGTAATAAACGACTTAAATGTATTTGGTAGTATCTATACTCCAGGCAATATAACATTTGACGGAACGCTAACATTAGGTGATCAAGATACTGATACAGTTTCCTTCAATTCTGATATAACTTCAAATATTATACCTGATCAAAGAAATACATATAACTTAGGCAGTGTTGACAAACAATGGAGTTACCTGTATACTAACTTTATAAACGGTACTGAAGTATCTACTGACGAATTAAACGTAGGTCTTGTTAATATCAAACTACGTTACGGCGGAACATTATATGTAGCACAGGAAGGCAAAGATACGAATTCAGGAGATCATATTTTATCTCCGTTTGCAACACTAGCAAGAGCATTACAGGCAGCAGAAGCTAGCGGAACGCAACCAGTAACTATTAAAATAGCTCCTGGTGAATATCAAGAAACGTTACCTTTAGTTGTGCCAGAAAACGTTACTATTATTGGTGCAGATATTCGCAATGTTATAATTGTACCAGATACTAATAGTCAAAGTGAAGATGTATTTCATCTAAATGATAATACAACTATTAGCGATATAACTATTAAAAATTATTACTACGATAGTGTAAACAATACAGGTTATGCTTTCCGTTTTGCGCCAGGCGCAGTAATGACAACACGTTCGCCTTATATACAAAATATAACAGTATTAACACAAGAAACAAGTGAAGGCGCAGGAGATGCCGGTCGCGGTGCTTGGATAGACGGTACAGAATTAAATGCAGCAAGTATAAATGCTACAATGCTATTCCATAGTTGTACATTTATATCTCCGGGGGCCGATGTTATTAATATGACAAACGGTGTTAGAGTAGAATGGCTTAACTCGTTTACATATTATGCTAACAGAGGACTTTATGCATTTAACGGTGTTACAGGAAGAACATCCGAAGATGGTAGCACAATTAAATACGGTGCAGAACTACGTTCAATTGGATCAGCAAACGTATATGGTAACTATGGTGCAGTAGCAGACGGTGCTGATACATTAATGTATCTAATTCAACATAACTTTGGATACATTGGATCTGGCTTAGATAATTCAAACGACATTACTAATCGTATACAAGCAAATGAAGTAGTTGAACTTAATAATGGAACTATACATTATGTTAGTACTGACCACGAAGGCGATTTTAGAGTAGGCGATAACTTTTATATTGATCTACAAACTGGACAAACTAGCCTTAATATTAGTGAAATTGCAGTTGATTCAGAGACTGGCATACTAATACCAGGACCTGATAATGATACTAGGCTTACTAGCACAAGAATTGAAGTTAGTAATATTAGATTCACACAAAATAATTTAGATTCTTTAATTGGAGATTTAAACTTTGTAGGCGGTTCTGGAGTTATCAATCTTAACAGTAATACTACAGTATCTGGCAACTTAGATATTCGAGATAATTTTAGTTTCGGTGGTACATTAAACTTAGCAGGCGATCAAACTCTTGATGACAGGCTTACCTTTAACGTTGAGTTTGAACAAGACTTTAATCCTCATTCTACTCTAACATTTGATCTTGGAGAATTATCAAGACAATGGCTTGCTGGATACTTTGACAAGTTAGAAGTAGTAGATATTACTTTTGATGATAATTTTATTACTTCAAGTAGAAGTAATTCAGATCTAGAACTTCGTGCTAATGGCACTGGCTTAATTTTTATTCCTAGCAATAATGTACAAATTGATAATAACTTAACAGTCAGTAGCAATACTAATTTACAAAATACAACAATCTTAGGAACGTTAACACATACTGGTAATGTAAACCAAACAGGCGATGTAGATATTACCGGAAGCGCAATAATAACAAATGATATAGATATTAATAGTCAAGTACAACTTGAAGAGATCTTATTTGATGGCAATGTAATCACATCTACAACATCAGACAGCGACTTAGAATTACGTGCTAACGGAACTGGCAGGATTCTTATACCGCAAGATACTGTGCAAATTAATAATAATTTAAGTGTAGATAATATCTTTAATAATAAAAATATTAATGTTACCTTACAAACTGAATTTGCAGAAGCAGATGTTAGTGATATAACAATCACACAGAATTATATTACTACTGTAACTAGTAATGCAAATTTAGAACTTCGTGCAAGCGGTACTGGAATTATAAATGTCGAAAGTGACATTTCTGTATTAAACAATTTAAATGTTGACGGATTAACAAGATTAGAAAATGAGTTAACAACATATGAATACGGACCTGAGTTAGTTGTTAACAATACATTCGATAGTAATTTAGCAGGATGGTCACAAACAGGTGGCGGATCTGCTACTGCTTCTAATGGCAATTTAAGAATCAACGCAACTGGAGCAGCTCGTAACGTTTCGCAAGAGATTACAGTTGAAGTAGGAAAAACTTACGACTTTGAAGCACAGTTTAGAAGTGTTTCAAATGCAAATGCATTTTATCTAAGAATATTTGAATCAGGAGTAGGTACGTTAGTTGAATGGAACGAAGCAAGTGGACTAACGCCAGATCAGTTACTGACATTTAGCTTTGTACCTCAGACAACTGCAATTGACATTATTTTCCGTGCAGTAGATACTATAGTCGAATGGGACAACGTATCTATGTTTGAAGATATTGGTTTTGTTACATCATACACACCAGTTCAAGTTGATATTACAGGAACAGTTGCCCAAACAGGTAACACTGTGCAAGCTGGCAATATTTTACAAACAGGTGATACAGACATTAATGGTAATCTTAGTGTAACTAATGAAGTTACTACTACTAATTTTAATTTTAATGATAATGTATTACGAAATGTTAGAGAAGATCTACGTTTAAATCCGTCAGATCCATATGGTACATTCTCACTACCGCAAATTGTTAAGGCAATGCAGCAAGACAGTGCAACTGAAGCAGATTATGTTGATCAAACTGAAAAAAATCTTATTACATTTTTAAGAAACGGCACATCAGTACCATATGCTAATTCTTATGTAGATGTTGATTCTAGCGGAACAGTTACATCAAGTGATGCATTAGCTTGGTTACAGTATGTTGCTAATGGCACAACAGGTGATAGTGCTAAAGACAGTTTTATTTTTAATATAGTTGAATTATTATTAGAAGATGAATTTGCAAATCCAGGAAAATATAATAGTGATATATTTTTAGGAGATTATTATAGAGCTGACTTTATTTTAAAAGCTAGCGGAACAGGTCGTGTTGTAGTACCAGCTAACGATGTTAGAATTACAAAAGATTTATTTGCAGCATCGATATCTGCAAGTGATATTAATATTACTAGAGATTTAGACCTAAATGAAATTATTATTACCGATAGTATTATTGAAATAGATGATAATTTTATCAGTACGACAATATCAAATGCTGATTTAGATCTTAGAGCAGAACGTAATGTAATTGTTCCTGCTAACAGTGTTACTATAGACAACGCTTTAACTGTTAATAGTACAACAGATATAGATAACTTATCTATAGTAGGTAATATAACACAAACTGGTAATAGAACACAAATTGGAGACTTGGCTGTAGTAGGTAATGTTACTGTAAGTACATCTAACATCAAAAGCGAAATACAATTTGACGATATTGTGCTTAACGATAACTATATTGAAACGACAAATAGTAATGCGAATTTAGAATTACGTGCAAATGGTGTTGGTATATTAAATATACCTAGTAATGATGTAAGAGTTAGAAATAACGTTACATTAGGAACACTAGATGCATCAACTATCAATATTAATAATGCACTAGCAGCAGAAACTTTTGAACTTAGTGATAATATCAAGTTATTTGATAATGTTATTACAACTACTAATACTAATAGCAATTTAGAGTTACGTTCATTAGACTCAAACGTCCGTATTGAGAATATATATTTTAAAGACAATGATTTTAGAACTACTGTATCTAATATTAATATATCTGCAACAGATAATGTTATAATTAATTCTACAGCAGCATTAAAGATACCAACTGGTTCAACTAGTCAGCGTAATTTAACATCAAATAATATAAGATTTAATACTACTGATAATGTTTTTGAAGCATTTAATAATTCAAAACCGATAACATTTAACGGCATTTATTCTAGCAACAGAAATACAAGTGTATTAGCAGATCCTACAGCTGATGTTCTTAATTTTACAATAGATAGTATATTAGTAACATCAGTTGATTCCACAGGCATTGCAACACACGGTTTAGCAGTTGATGATATTTCGATCCAAAATAACATTATTAAAACAACTGTTTCGAATAGCGACTTAGAGTTACGTGCTAACGGAACTGGTGTGTTAAGGTTAGATGACATAGATATTTCTCTAAATACGTTTCAAAATAAAACCGATGGTGGATTAGTTATTCAAAATACTAACTACGGAAAAATAAAATTCTCTGATACAAATGCAGTACGTATGCCAGCAGGATCTGATGCAGAACGTCCTTCATTTACTCCTGAAGTAGGTATGATGAGATGGAACACTACTAGTACTATTCTTGAAACTTGGGACGGTAATACATTTATTACAGCAGCAGGTAGTGCAGCAACAATTAGTGCAGCCGAGATGGATGATCTTATTTTAGAATACACTCTAATCTTTGGGTAAGTAACACCTTTTTCTAATAAACGATAAATACTATTAATGCAACAATGGACGACCAATCCGTTGCAGGACGAACTGTGGTTAGCCAGCAAAGAGCGCAAGCTGAAAATTTAGGCTAGAGGGACAGGATCCCCGTATTGAGGAGAAAAGATGGCTGTTGGTCGCATATCCGGTCCGCTTTTAAAGTCAAATCTCGTAAGAAACGGGGTTGATTTGGCTTTTGAGACGGATCTATTATATCTTGATGTAAATAATCAGCGTGTCGGCATCAACAACGCAGGACCTCAATACGAGTTAGATGTTACTGGAACTACTCAAACTACAGATTTAAAAGTTACTAATAGAGCTGATATAGCAGATGTTACTATCGAGGGTAACACTATTAGTACTACTAACCCATTTCTAAATTTAGCAACTTTTGATACAATTGTTTCTCTTAATAAGTTAAGAATTGACAGCATTGATATCGAAGGTAATGCTATTACAACAAACGACTCAAACGCTAACTTAGAATTTCGTCCAAACGGAACTGGCACTGTTAATGTACACAGCGATTTAAATGTTGATGGAAATATTCATGCAACTGGCAATATTACAGCAGACGGCAATATTACTATCGGTGATGCAGATACTGACAATGTTATTTTCAAAGCAGAAGTTTCTAGTGATATTATCCCAGACGCAACTAATACATATAAACTAGGTAGCGATCCGACCACTGGCGGCAAAGAATGGAATGATGTTTGGGTTAGAAACTTAGTAGCATCAAGCATTAATGCAGACGATTTGGACCTCGGCGGCGTAGATTTAACATTCCGCAATGGTAATACATACTATGTTGCAGTCAACGGTGATGATACAAATTCAGGAGATCATATTCTTGATCCAGTTGGCAGCATTGCATATGCAATGAGTTTAGCATCAACTGGTGATACTATTCTTATTTCTTCAGGTGTATATACTGAAGAATTTCCAATAACTATTAAAACTGGTGTAACAGTTAAGGGCGAAGGCATTCGCAGCGTAACAGTTCAGCCTACACTAGCAACAAATACTAACGATGCATTCTTGCTTAACGGTGAAACTACAATCGAAGATTTAACTGTTACCGGCTTTTATAGTCCGGGTTACGCATTTAAATATGCAACAGGATACACAGCAACAACACGTTCGCCTTATATTAGAAACATTACAGTAATTACTAATGGTAGTACGACTACGGTAGAAGATCCAAGAGGCTTTAATGCAGGTGATGCAGGTAAAGGTGTATTGTTAGATGGTGCAGTAGCAACTAGTTCATCAACAAATACAGCATTATTATTTCACTCAGCAACATTTATTTGCCCTGGCGTTGATGCAGTAGTATTAACTAACGGTGCAAGAGTTGAATGGCTAAACAGTTTTACATATTTTGCTAAACGTTCAATGTACGCATACGATAGCCCACAAGGACGTAGAAACGCAGGTAAAACAAAATTAACACTTGCTGGTATTACAGGCACATTTACTCCAGGTAATATACTTACTCTTTCATCAACTGATGATTCAACTGTGTTATCAGGAACAATTGATAGCGTAGATGGCAACGATGTTTACATACAAGGATACTTAGATTTAAACGGGTTCGACCTAACGCCACAAAGTATTACAGACGGTACAGCAACAGCATCTAGTATTACTAGATTTGATTTACGCGAGTTCGGAGCAGAAGTTCGTTTAATTGCTAGTGCAAGTGTATATGGTAATTTTGGATTAGTAGGTGACGGTCCAGGTGTTATTATGTACGCTATTGGACACAACCTTGCTTATATTGGCAATGGTAAAGAAATAACAAACGATCCAGTAACTGTTATTCAAGCTAATGAAGTAGTTGACTTAAACGGTGCTAAAATTCGTTATAACTCAGTTGACCACAAAGGCGACTTTAGAGTAGGTGACTTATTTTATATTAACCAAGAAGACGGTACAGTTGAGTTTACAGTTAGTGACTTTCAGATTAATACAGAGAACGGCGTAACATTTACAACTAATGGCGACACAACATTTATTGACGGTACTAAGATTGAAACTGGCGATTGGCGTATTAGTGGTAATACTATTGAAACACTTAGCCTTGATGCTGACATTGAAGCAGCTAGCGGTGAAATAAATTTAAATTCAAATGTTAATATTGACGGCAGTTTAGATGTAACTGGTAATGTTACTATTGGCGGAAACATTACTATTGGTGATGAGGCAACTGATACTATTCAAATTGTTGCAGGCATTGATAGTGATATTAGACCAAAAGTTGGCAGCACTTATAACTTAGGATCTGTTACTAAGACTTGGAAGAATTTATATGTAAACGAAATAAATGTTGACGATATACAAATTCGTGAAAACTATATCGAAACAACACAGTCAAACAGTAACTTAGAATTACGTGCTAGCGGAACTGGCGAAATACTAATACCAAATAACAACGTACAGATTAACAATAACTTAACAGTTAGTGGAGATACTACATTACAAGATACTACTATTACAGGTACAGTGACACGTATCGGTAATAATATTCAAACAGGTAATAGTACTATTGTTGGTAACTTAACTATAACACAAGATTTAGACATTAGTGGCATTGCACAGTTTGAAGAAATCCGTATTGATGATAATTTTATTACAACTACTACATCAAATAGCGATTTAGAACTTCGTGCAAACGGAACTGGCGAAATACTAATACCAAATAATGATGTACAAATTGTAAATGACTTAACCGTTGATAATGATATCAACGCAAATAATTTAACTACATCAGGATTAATAACTTCTAATAGTTTTACAACTGGTAACATTTTAATAGATGACAACTACATTGAAACAACACAGTCAAACAGTAATTTAGATTTACGTGCAAACGGAACTGGTAAAGTAATTGTTCCTAGCAACGATGTTGCTCTTAATAATAATTTAGATGTTACAGGGTCTACTACATTAACAAATACTGTTATCAATGGTAATGTAACACAAGTAGGAAATACTACACAAACTGGTAATATTAACTTAACTGGTGATTATAGCATCACTGGTAACATTACTATTTCTAGTACTGCGCAATTTGAAAATATTAAAATTGAAGACAATATTATTACAACTACTGAAAGCAACAGTGATTTAGATTTACGTGCAACAGTATACGGTGACATTGTAATTCCAGAAAATGATTTAGTTATAAACAATGATTTGTATGTAACTGGAACCATCAGTGTTGGCGATATCAACAGCGTAGGAACTATTACTGCAAATAGATTTAGCACAGGCGATATCTTAATAGATGATAATGTTATTAAAACTACATTATCAAATAGCGATCTAGAACTTCGTGCAAATGGAACTGGCGAAATTATTGTTCCTAGTAATGATGTTATTTTATCTCAAAATTTAACTGTTAACGGCGATACTGCATTAAAAGATGTTAACATTGAAGGAACAGTTACGCATGTAGGAAACGTAAATCAAGTAGGCGATATTAATTTAATAGGTAATTTAGATGTAACTGGTGAAGTTACTATTACTGCAAGCGTTATACAGTTTGAAGAAATTGAACTTAGTGGTAATTCATTAACTACTACACAATCAAACGCAAACTTAGAATTACGTGCTAATGGCACTGGCTTAATCTTTATTCCTAGCAATGATGTACAGATTGATAATAACCTAACTGTATTTGGATCAATAACTGTATCTGATATTACAAGTACTAGTGATATCACAGCAAATAGTTTTAGTACAGGCGATATCTTAATAGATGATAATTTTGTTACTACAACAATATCAAACAGTAACTTAGAATTAAGAGCTGCTGGAACGGGGTCTATTGTTATTGATACATTTAGTATTAACAATTCGACTATTACCACAAGCGGCGACTTTAATATATCACCTGGTAGCGAAATAGTTAATATTAATGCAACTGGGGGCTTAAAACTACCAGTAGGTGACACATTAGACCGTCCAGCAGACGAACCTGGTTATATTCGCTTTAATACAGATTTAAATCGTTATGAAGGATATAACGGTACTAACTGGGTTAACTTAAAGGGCGTTGAAGATTTAGATGGTAATACAAAAATTACTGCTGAATTAAATGAAGGTTCTAATGATAATAAAATTAGAATGTATGTTAATAATAGTGTTATTGTTGACATCGACAATAATAGATTAGCAGCACCAAAAATTGTTATTGATGATGTTACTATTGACGGTAACGTTATTACTACAAACAATGGAAATAAGAATTTAGAACTAACTGCAAACGGAACTGGTAGTGTTAGGTTTGATAACTTTGCATTTAAAGATAATACAATTACTAACCGAGTTATTGATAGTATTACAACTTTTGAAAGCACTGGCAACGGTTATATTAAATTTGACGGAACTTACGGAGTTGTAATACCTGTAGGATCAAGCGGAGACCGTCCGCCAATTGACTTTAGTGAACTTGGTCAAATGAGATTTAATACAGACGATAGTCGTGTTGAAATTTGGGACGGTGCTAACTGGGTATCAGTTGCAGGTAGCGCATCAGGTATTACAAGAAACGATGCAGAAGAAATTGCACTATCAACAGTGCTAGTATTAGGATAAAGATATGGCAACAACATTTAGAAATAAAGTAGTAACAGAAATAGGAACAGCAACAACGGAAGTTCTTGCAACTAGTGCTAACAACCGTATTACTGTTGTTGGATTTAGTTTAGCAAATCTAACCGACGGTGTTGTTTTGATAGACGTTACTTTAAGAGACGAAGATAGTGCAACAGGGTACTATGCAAAAGAAATGATTTTACCACCAAACACAAGTTTACGTGTGTTAAACGGTGGTGAAAAATTAATTTTAACACCAAACAATAATTTGTATGTAAGATCAAACGTTGATGCAAGCATTGATGCAGTTCTAAGTACAGTTGAGATTGTTTAAGGAGATATAAGATGGCATCAACACATTATGTAGGTCAAACACCGGGCATATCGGAACTATTAGGCGAAGGTCAACCAAGATACTTTTACGCTTTGCGTAGAACTGAAGACGGGACACTGTTCTTTGCTAAAATCGATCAGCTAAAAGACGTTGACACAATTACTATTAACAATCCAGGTGCATCAGCAGATGACTTTACTGAATTTGAATACGGTGTTGACTTTTTTGATGGACGTATAGAATTAGATCATAGTCGTCCATATGACAATTTACAATGGGACCAATATCGTTGGGATAATAAAAATGCATACTATTACGTAAATGACCAAGGCGAATTAGTAGTAAGAATCAATCAAGCATATATTTACGACCCATCTCAGGTGGTCACATAAATAACACGTAACGAGTATATAGGAACCGCAAAATGGCTGAATTTAAAATAAGTAGACTACGATTTTCATGGGTAGGCGAATGGCAAGATCAAAAAGTCTTTAATAAAGATGAAATTGTACAATATGAAGGTAAAGCATATGTATGTTTAATACCTCATACTTCAAATGGATTTTATACTGACCTAAGCGACATTAATCCAAAGTGGGAATTAATGATGACTGGTCAAACATGGAAAGGTCCATGGGAACAATTTGCATTTTATAGTTTAGATAATATTGTAATTTTCGGTGGTATTGTTTATAAGTGTAACACACAACACGTAGCAGGTGCGGTTCTTGATACGGATATTGATAAGTGGGACGTTTATGTAGAATCTAAAACATGGCAGAGTGAGTGGACATCAGTAACTACTTACGGTGTAGGTGATATTGTTCAGTACGGTGGTTCCGCATACGAATGTATTATTTCTCATATTTCTGCAGATACAGATTTAGAAGGTTTAGAAGCTGATTATTATGGTCTTGATAGTACACAAGTTAAATGGAAATTACTTAAAGATGGCGTACAATGGCGCGGAGTGTATGCTACATCAACTGAAGACAGTAGTGTATTAAGATATAAATTAGGCGACTTAGTCAAGTATGGTCCTAGTGTTTATCGTTGTATTGAAGGTCATGCGCCAGCAATTGATTTAGCTGACTATTCTTCAAATGTACCGTTATACTTGACGTTTGATGAAACCAAATGGGAACTTTGGGTTCCTGGTCTTGACTTTGGTCAAGCATGGACAGATATAGCAGTATACCAGCCAGGCGATGTTGTACTATACGGCGGTTATCTGTACCAAAGTTTAATTATTAATAACATTAATAACAAGCCTTCATTTAATTCAGGCGATTCTACCGATGCATGGGAGCTAGTAAGCCAAGCATGGGACGTTACAGGAACATGGAGTCCTTCAACTGAATATAGAGTTGGTAATGTCGTAACTTACGGTGGAGACCTTTATGTTGCTATAACAGACAGTAACAATGTAGTACCAGGTAATTTTGAAATTAATGCAGTGTACGAAGCAACAGGATCTTCAGGAACTACACTTAAATTAGAAACACAAGATTCTACTAATCCGGCAGCTATAACTGTTGGCATGGCTGTTATCGGCGAAGGGTTTGCACGTGGACAAACTGTGCAATCTATTACAACTGAAGGTGATATTTCTACAGTTATACTAAGCGAGCCACCTGATGGTAATATTTCAGATGAAGCAGTATTAACGTTTGTTGGTACTAACTTTGGATATTGGGAATTAATGATCCCTGGTTTTAACTGGGAAGGTAAGTGGGAAGATAACACACTTTACAATCAAGATGATATTGCATATTACGGAAATGCAACATATCAATGTATTAGAGAACATACATCAGCATTAGTAAACAGACCTGATTTAGATTTGCAAAATGCATACTGGACAGTATATTTACAACATGATAAAACTAATGCACTAACACAAAAAGGACAAATTATTGTACAGTCCGGCGGTGAAAAAACAGCATTAGATATTGGCGCACAATCTAACGTATTAAAAGTTGTTGGAGATTTGCCTGCTTGGAGAGAAACTGATTTTACTCCGAACGTATACTACGTTGCTACTAATGGTATTGACTTACCTGACAGAGGAACAACTGCTGATACAGCTTGGAGAACAGTTAAGTACGCATGTGAATTAGTAGCAGAAGGTACACGCAAGCCAAACGAAAAAGCATTACTTGAAGCAAACAAAGAATGGATTATTGAAGAAACGTTTTACTGGTTCTTAGATCAGCAAAATCAAGGTAATCCTCCATTTGGTGATTCAGTAAACTTTGATAACGAAAAAACAAGACGAGATGCTCGTTATGTATTTGACGGTGTAGTAACTGACTTGGCAAGAGGACAAAACGCAAGAACTGTACAAAACGCATTAACATATTTTGACTTAGAAAGTACAAACCAATTTGCTAACGAAACTGTGGCAGCACAAGTTGATTATTATTCAGCAGTAATTGGTCAGCTATTTAATAATATGGAGTTTGCTTTAACAAATACTCCTCCTACAACAAACTATCAGCAAATAGAAGCAGATCGCTTAGGTTATTTAACTAAGCCAATTGTAACACAGTATTTTAACAATAGCTTAACTATTGAAGCTGATACAATTACTATATTAAATAGTTTAGAAAGAATTATTAGAGAACCACTAGAATCAGGATCTCCAACTAGTATTCCTCCAGCAAACCAAGGTGCATATACAACTATTAACCTTAAGTCAGGTACATATGAAGAAATACTACCAATTGTTCTTCCTGCAAGATGTGCATTGAATGGTGACGAATTACGTGGTGCAGCAGTAAAACCAGCAAACATAATTAATACACTGTGTACTAGAACGTTTGGTTTTATTAATCAATTCGTTGTAGGATCTACACGCTTTATGGAGCATAATACTCCAGTACAGTTTGTTTCACTAAATCCTGTAGATGAAATCAGTACAGTTATTGGTGGCTCAGCCATCATACAAGGACAAACATACTATATAATTGGTAGCAGTATTACTGATACTACATTTAGTGTTGCAGCAGAACCCGATGGAGAAGTAGTAGAATTACAAACTAACATTGGTTACATGTATGTTTATGGTGGAAACGCACTAAACGATATGTTCTATGTTCAAAATGCTACTGGTATTAGAAATATGACATTAACTGGGTTGTTAGGTACGCTTACTCCACAAAACGAGTTTGAAACAAGACGTCCTACAGGTGGTGCATACGTATCATTAGACCCAGGCGCAGACCCAGACGATACTACTGCTTGGATTACATTAAGATCTCCATACATTCAAAACGTAACCAACTTTGGTACAGGTTGTACAGGTCTAAAAATTGATAGTACACTACACAATGGCGGTAATACATCGATTGTTTGTAACGACTTTACACAAATTATATCAGACGGTATCGGTGTATGGTGTACAGGCGGTGATGCATTAGTTGAATGTGTTTCGGTGTTCTCTTACTATAATTATGCAGGTTATTTTGCAGAAGACGGCGGACGTATTCGTGCAACAAACGGTAACAGCTCATACGGTCAATACGGTTGTATTGCTGAAGGGTTTGATGCTGCTGAAATACCAGCAATTGGTAATGTAAATAACAGAGAAAATCAAGCACAAGCAAGTGCAGTAGGTGCATTAGGCGCTGACGCAGAAATTTTAAAAATACAATTTGCTCACGCAGGTGAAGAATATTTTGTTCCAGCAACAAACCTTCTTAGTTATAGCAATAACTTCTTAGACACTGCTTGGACAACTGATGGTAATCTTAACATTACAAGATCAAACAGCACACCTTTTGAAAATGAAACAGCTTGGAGAATCGAAGGTATTACAAGTTTGTCAGATTCAAGTTACTTCTATCAAGATGCAGTTATTTCTCCGCAAGGCAGAACATATACAGATGTTGCAGGAGAAAACATTGACGGTTCTGGTGTTAATGCAACGTTTGATGTTACTGTGTTTAGTGACAGATATGTAGTAAGTGTAAACACTGGCGGAAGCGGTTACGTTGTAGGAAACCAAATAAGAATTAGCGGACAAAACGTTGGAGCACCTCCTACAGTAAACGATATTATTGTTACTGTTACTGGGTTGTCTATTACAGCTATTTTAACAGTATCTCATGAAGGAACAGTACCAGAAGGCAGCGCACTACCGTATACTGCAAGCATATATGCTAAAAAGGGATCTGCACAGTATTTTGATATTCATGCAATCTTTAGTGGCTACGAAACTAGAACCTCTATTGCAAGATTTAATTTTGATAACGAAGTATTAACTGTAATCGAAGCCGCAGATCCAGGAATTGTAGCAACTACTTTTAGTGCAGACTTTGTAGAAGACGGATGGTGGAGAATATCATATCAATTCTGGGACGAAACTGCGCAGAATACCAGTTTAAGATTTAAAGTCTATCCAAGGGGCATAGACGGTATTTCTGGTATTACAAACTTCTACGGAAGTCAACTTCAAATAGGTGACTTAACTTTCTTCTTAGAAACACAAGACAATACTCCAACTGCGTATGCAAATGTAAATGTAAGCGGCGCAGGAAGAGATGCTATAATTATTGCTAACGAACTTCGAAGCGGTGGCGTATATCAATCGCGTATATTAGAAAGTGCTGCGTTTACTCAAGGCGGATTAAATTATAAATTCCAGTCTAACAACGCACAGTCTGGAAATGACGAATATCTAACATTAGCAGGTTCTGAAGTAGCAACTTCGGCAGAATACGAAAGTATGAGATTAGTAGTATCTAGTGGTAAAGGTGCAGGACAATATGGCGTTATATCACGATACGATGAATTGCTTAAACGTGCTTATGTATTAAAGGAGTCATTTGATAGCTTAGAAATTATTAGTAGTAATAGTGTTACTGATCGATTTGAATTGCCAGGGTCATCAGATTTTCATACCGTTTATCCAGGACAAAAGATCCAATTTACTCCAACATATTTTGATATTAAGGTAGATTCAACGGCGCAATCTAACATAGAAGTTATTGGTACATTAGGTGACTTAAACAACTATATGTATGTTACTAGTACTGCTAAACTAAGAGTTAATCAAAAAATTAACTTTACTGGAGAAACTTTTGGTGGCGTTATTACAAACTTTGATTATTATATTCTTAGCATTATTGACGATCAAGCAATACAAATATCAACTACATTAGGCGGCGGCGTTTGGCCGTTAACTAATGTTAACATTGAAGATCCGCAAGGCGCTCCGATTGTATTAACCGATGAAGTTGCACCATTTACATTAAACTATCCGTCAAATACTAGTTACTTGACAGGAACGTCTACAGTAGATATGGAGATTGGATATCCAATCCAGTTTACTGGTACTAGCTTAGGTGAAGTTGTTTTAGGTAACACATATTATATTCATGAAATTTATAATGATACCCAATTTAGTATTTCGTCTAACTTACTAGAGTTTGATGCTACTGTAACATCTTCAGCAACAAACTCAATTACAATTGATGATACTTCGGTGTTAATTCCGTTAAACCCAGTTGTATTTAAATCGGGTGCGCTTGGCGGCGTAGCAGAAAAAACACAATACTGGATTAATAATATTTTAGACGGTACTGACTTTACTATATCAGATACTGTTATTACTACAACAGCAACAGCAACTGAAGCAGTATCAAACCTAATTACAGTTGATAGTACTGCTGGGTTTGTTGCTGGAACTCCAATCATCCTTAGCGGTACAACATTCGGTGGTGTAGTAAATGATAAAGTATATTACATTCAGGTTGTGAACAACGCAACATCATTTACTATCAGTGAATCACCGTCGGGTTCGGCAGTACCGTTATTAACTGCTACTGGTAATGTCATTGCTAGAACATTGGCTAATACAATATCATTAACAGATGATGCAGGTACAATGGCAACAATATCTCCAGGTGAAAAAGAAACTGTTACTGCTGGCGGTGGCGCCTCAATGGAAGCACAGTTCTACACTGAAACGTTTGGTGGCGTTACTAATCAAACTTACTTTGTTCTTGAAAAATTTGAAACTGTTCCTACAGTAACTTATAATGCTGCCGGCAACTTTGTAGCTACAAGCAATTGGGTAGACAATACTATTAGTATTGAATTAGATCCATTAGCAACAGTAGACTTTGTACAAGACATGCAAGATCTTACAGTTGGATCTGTAATTACAGTAGTTGATACTACATTCGGTACTTTAACTATTACACTAGACGACGATTGGGATCAAATACCAGAAGCAGGAATAGCAGTAAATGCAATAACAGTTGAAACTGCTCCAGGGGCAGTTACTGAATTTGAATCAGTAACTTGGCCAGTAGACGATTCAACAGTTATTAAAGAATTTACAATTGAATCAATTGAAGGAAGTGGCACGCCAGTTAATCTTGTAAGTGACAATGGCTCAATGCAAATAGGTGCAGTAGGTTGGGATCATATTAATCCAGGTACTCCTTTAGTTAATGCATTTGATTCTACATCAATTTATAACATTGAACCTAGAATTAGATACACAGCACCTCCGTTTGTTCAATAAGAGTTTGCTGGTATTGAATCAGGGTATAAACTAATTGCATCAAGCGGATTTAAACCAATTGCATTTCCTGCTGCTGGTGAAAATGCTTTAACAACTTCGGACTTTAGTAGCTGGGATGTTACAGTAACATTACCAGTTACCGCAGATACAGATCCGACAACTGTTATTTGGGCAGACGTAGTATATGGTAATAGTACTTGGGTGCTAATATCAACTAGCGGAAAATGCTTGTATTCTGCATCAGAAGGTGTAACATGGTTAGAGTCAGCATTACCGACATTAGGATTAGACGAAGCATGGTCAGCAGTAACATATGGCAACGGAGTATTTAATGCTGTTGCAAGAGGATCGAGCAAGTCTGCTTACTCAATAAACAATGGTAGTACTTGGGTGGAAGTTGACCAAACAATTGGCGACGATGACTGGGTTGATGCAGCATATGGCAATAATACTGTAGTTGCAATTTCAGCTTCAAGTCATGTTATAAAATACAGTAAAGACGATGGTGTATCTTGGACAGAATCAACCTTAG
>Ga0181553_10002061_pt1 | contig 17920 bp, 27 predicted proteins | sample 011ome_17_FD_133753 | JGI IMG/M metagenome (GOLD analysis project Ga0181553, IMG submission 133753) | Coastal salt marsh microbial communities from the Groves Creek Marsh, Skidaway Island, Georgia - 011502XT metaG (megahit assembly) | ecosystem: Environmental > Aquatic > Marine > Intertidal...
CGTAAAGGTGTGATGCGTGTAGAAAACATTAGACGTGGTGGGTTGGTTTCTCAGATAGCCACGGCTTCACGTAACCTTACATCAGGTGGCATACGTGTGCCTATGGAAGCGTTAGGCAATGTTATGGACCATGCTATCTATACAGCACAGAACAAGGGAATGTCTGAAGGTGTAGGTCAAATATTTAGTGGCGATAATTGGAAGGGTAGTTTCAGTAATTGGAAGTATGCATTCTCAAGACCCGATGTAGCTAAAGGCTATACCGATCTTATCCTAGAGCAACCAGAACTAGCAAAACAATTTGATGCTATGTTCAATAACATTAACGAAATACAAAAACTAACAGGACGTGGTTCTGGTACAAAAGTAGATAACATGTTGTCACTTGCGGAAGATGTGGTTGACACACTTAATACTCCCAACCGTTGGCAAGAATATTTGATTAGACGTGGGCAGTTTTTTGGTGAGCTAGAACGTTTAACTAAACGTGAGTATAACATTGATCTAATAGAAGCACTGAATGATGGTAAGTTAAAAGACCTACTTAATGATGCGTCTAGCGTAAGACCTAAAGGTGCTCCAAGTTTTACTGAGCTTGTAGATAGATCAGTGTACAGAGCGTTAGACGTTACGTATGCCAAGCAACCTGACGTTCCTGTATTCCGTAGTGTGTCTAGTTTTATAACACGTAATGGTCTTACAGTTGTAATGCCCTTCCCACGGTTTATGTTTAATAGTATGGAACTTATGGCTCAGTATGGTGCAGGTGCATCTATTCCTGTAACCCGAAAGATAGCAGGTATTGTAAATAAAAATGCACGTGGTCCACTGTCTGACTTTGAACGTCAGGCTATATCAAGAAACTTAATGGGTGTTGCTGCAGTTGGTGCGGCATACATGTATCGTAGTTCAGATGAGGCAACTGCAGAGTACAACCAACTTGCTATAGGTGAAAATGCACAGGTAGATAGTACAGCCACATACCCAATGGCACAATTCTTGTACGCAGGTGAGGCTACAAAACGGTTAATGAATGGTACGTTTAACTCTTGGTTTGACGCACAGGAATTTACTGAATTGTTTGTGGGTACAAACTTACGTACAGGCGTAGGTAATTCTATCTTAGAAGAGATGGCACAAATAGCAGGTTCAACAGACTTAACTAAAGGTGAAAATGTTGGTAAGGCTATGGGTAGAACGCTAGGAAACTATCTAACTACTTGGATGGTTCCATTTGCACAGATCATTGACGCACAACGTGCAACAGGTATTCGTGGTACAGAGTATGCAGATGTTTCACGTGATCCAAAGCTAGAGTTTGGACACTCGTTTGCAGATAATGTTCGTAGATCAGTACAGTCTCGTGGATTCTTTTTATCTGCAGAAGAAGAAGCTAATCTACCACGTAGGGCAGAACCATTTTATCCTGATGGTAAAGAACGACTATCACCTGCGTTAAAGTTTGCAGGTGTAACAATGACAAACCGTCCACCTGAAGATGCAGAATATCTAATGGAGTTAGGCTTTAACTACCGTGACTTTGGTAGTAGAAGTAAAGTGCCAAGCATAAAAGCATTTGAACAAGAAATGATTAATGGTCACATGGAACTCTTAGCTAAAGGTGCTAGGCAGTACGAAAAAAGATTACATGAAAGATACTTGCGATCTGACAAAAGTGTGCGTAATGAATTTACACGTCAGCAATACACAAGCAATCACCTACGTGCTTACGTAAGTGAAAGACTGAAAGAGTTTAAGGCTAAGATTAGAGATGGGGCTATTGCACAAGGCGATCCATATGCACGTGCAATGACGCAGTATAGGCGCATCAGTCCTAAATTTAGGAACTTGGCTACTACAAAATTTGTGGAGATGTATGGAAAGCGCAGGGAAGCAGAGGGTAAGGAGCCAATGCCTGATCCGCTAGACGCAAAAGATTTAAAAGCTCTCATAGCAATAGCTAAAAGAATGAAAGCAGCATACTAAATTAAGGGGCCATTACAGCCCCTTTTTTTCTAGCTCCTCTATAAATTGTTTTAACAGTTCTATTAGCTCTTGCCTCAGTTCATCAGGGCTTGTTACTTTATCACGCAGAAACTGTTTGGCCTCTTCCTCTAGCTTCACGTTCCTTTACCTTCTTTAAGTTTTCAAAATAGGCAGTGTTAAACCCCCTATTCCACTCACGATACTGCATTGTATCTTTGTGAAAAGGGCTGTTAACCCTTCCACGTTTAAAGTCCGAATACCCTTGCTCGTATTGAAACTTTAATGGCGCATCATACTTGCCTAGTCCACGTTCTTTTCTTGTTTTCTTGTGTGCTTGTGCCATATGAATGTCTCCTTATGCTACGTTAATTAACTCTGCTTCTTGGTACGGGATGTGATAGAACGTTTCATTCTCTGGCATTCTATAGTTTGGCCCCGTAGGTTTCTGTATAGTTTCATCTGTCATCTGTGTGCCTTTAATCTTCCACGCTTTGTCGTAAGTTTTATTGAACACAAAGAAGTACAAGTTGTCTAGGTTGTCTTTATACTTTTGTACAAGCCGCCTTTTACGTGCAGGAATACGTACCTCTGCCCACCATGTAGGCCAATCACCGTTCCACTGTGCTTTACGTTCAGCTTCGTGGTAATATAAGACACCATCCTTTTCAGACTTAACATCTGCATAGAAATCTTCTTTTGAATCTACAATTGTGTGTCCTTCACCCTCTAGGTATTTGATGAGAGCTTGCTTTGATGGACCATCTACTTTGTTGTAAACTTCTGGTCTAAATTTTCTTACGTGTACATCCATAATATACTCCTTACGTTAAATCTACAATTTCACAAACGTCACCTGAACAGGCCATCGTTTGCATAGCGACAGTGTTATCCTCTTGCTCATAGTCTGACAGTGCTTCCCAATCTATTGCCTTTGGCATGGACTTGAGTAGTACATTATATTCTTCCTTACTGCAATCTTGATACGGTGCTTGCTGATAGGTATGATCAGAGTGTGGTAGAAAAGACACACCTGACATTTCGTCAAAGTGTTTATAAACGAAGGCTCCCACCTCAAGCCATTCATCATCCCGTACTGATATAGTCACGCTAGGTTTGTGCTCACACCAATGTCGTTGGTATATAAGCCACATTTCTAGCTGCTCAATAGCAGTCATATCGTTACGTGTTACCGCATTGCTAGGTGACTTCTGTGGAAAACTAAACACAGTAGTCGTGTCACCCTTAAATACACACGGTTCGTTAGGTATTCCCTGATCAATCATAAACTTCGTTAGTGGGTCTTTGTTATCGCCTCTAACGGTTCTGATATAATAGGGGGAATGTCTGGCATGAATACCACTGGCTGAGTCAACGAGTTGCGAAACCGTGCCGCTAGGTTTAACACAGCTAATACTAACAGAAGCATTAACCCCCAAACGAGTAGCCCATTCCGCATTTGTTTCAACTGCAACTTCACGTAATCTAGCAAGTGTTTTCTCCAATCCTTTATTCTTTGTTGTCATTAATGGATTGTCCATTATCCCTGTGAGAGACACACCGAGCAATCGTTCTTCCTCTGTATTTCGCTGCCACACCTTTCGCAAGTATGGGAACTTGGTGTATGTAGACTGTACAGTTCCAAGAATTGTAGCCAATCGTACTTTCCGTTCCAGATCATCAATACTGTCTGTTGCACGGACAACAACCTCAGTGAGATTACAGAATTGATATGGGCGTAGGATAATCTCTGAGCAAGGGTTAGTTCCGAACTCGTGGTTAGGATCACGTCTACCATACTTTGCAGCTTGCTTCTTACTTGCTTCACGATTAAACACTCCTCTCTCGCCTGATTTACTTTCTACTAATGACATCCACTCACGCATAAACGTTTCAATGTCTGGCTTCTCTGAATACGCCACTGAATTGTTTGCCAATGCACGATGTGCAGCAGTCTCCCACCACTGTCCTGACTTAGCGTGACGCATACGATCATCAGATAAGTTAGACAAACTAATCATAGCACTACGCCTTACGCCACCCACAACTACTATCTGTCCAATAAAACACATAAGATCGTGACATTCCATAGACGATAGCTTACGGCCTTGTGCATTCTTAAATGTCTGTACCGCAAAGTTGAACAGTTCAACCAATGGTGCAGGTCCACTAGCACGTCCACCGAATGTCTTTAGTCTTGCACCTGCAGGACGTACAGCAGTGACATCCCACTTGGGGATTTCACCAGCCCATAGGAGTGCTAACAATTGTCTGAACGCTTTCGCCCATCCCTCCTTACTGTCTTTGACAACGATAGTCGTATCACTGACGAACAGTTCAGGAACTTCAGGAAGTTTGCTGATGAACTGTCTCTCGACACTGAATCCGACACCAGTGCCACAGAGCAAGATGAACATAGCCTCATCGAAGGACTTAGGGTCATCTACGGGTAGGTAACTACAGTTATAACCTGCCGTGTTATCACGGTCTAAGGCAGGGCCAGCAGTCATCATGGCTCTCATACTTGGCATAATCTCAGTGCCAAGGATTGCATCACGTATCTGATTAATATAGCTATCGTCACCTGCAATCTTACGTACAACGTTATCCATATAACGTTCTACAGTTTCACTCCAACTCTCACGCCCCTTACCATCAAAGTACTTTGCGTATCGTGACTTGTGTATAAATGACTGATAGTCAGTCGGTAAATAGTTACTCATCGTTTGTCTCCTGATCCTGTTAATACACCCCGATCTTTACGATCTAATAATTTATCCAAGTTGCCTTGTGCAACTACGTCCATGTCTACGTTTAGGTCACGGCATAGTGCCGCAATGTACCACAGACAATCCCCTATTTCATCTGCAATGGCTGTACGATCAAAGTTGCCATCACGTAATATCTTCTTTACTTTATTTGCTACCTCACCTGCCTCTGCAGCTAGGCCAAGAGCAGGGTATATAACCTGATGCTCTACTTTGTAAATGGCTGTTTCGGCTGCTTGGTTTTGATAGTTGTTCATTTCCATACGTCAATCTCCTGTCAATACTTTAAGGGTTTTAATTTTCATTCCATCAATGTCGTAAACAAATTCCTGTAGCGTTTCAGTTACTTCTTCTACAAGCATACCGTCAACGGGTACAGGATATTCGTCCTCATCTATTTCCAAAGTCAAGAATACTTTGATCTGCATTTGTTACCTCTATTAGTTTATTCAAATACCATTGGGCTTTTCTCAAGTCCTCAATGCCGTTTTTATATCGGTAACGCCACAAGTATTTCATAATGTTACCCTGTAAGTAGTGTTCAAAACCGCCACCTGTTGCAGCTTGAATGGCATCAATGCACTCAATACCTGCTTGGTTATAGTGTGGTGGTTTGTTTACATTGTCTGCCATATCAATCTCCTATTTGCTTGCGCCAAAGCGTAGTTGAATTATGTTGCTATCGTCTTTGACGATTTCTGGTTTATCTTTTTTCTTACTCTGTTCTAGCATACGTACCGTGTAGTTGTAAAGCTGATCCCTAAATTTTAAATCATCTTCCATCAATGGTATTGATGATACTGCCATATTTGTAACTATGTCTACGTGTGTGTAGTCATCGTCTTTTAGAAAGTTATCGTCCATAGTCATGTAGCCTACGTTTAATTCACCTGTCCACGAGTCATCCTCATCTATTATTGGTGATATTCGTATAACAAAATCGTTAGGCTCAAAGTCTATAAATGTTTTTTCGTGTTTGTCATCCATGTTAACTCCTTTTTATTTTTTGTAGTGGAAACTCAATTAGGTCTGGATGTTTGTCTTTACCTTTCTCTTTCAGCCATTCCAGTGGTATTACTCTGTCTGCGTATAAAAACTTTTTACGTTCACACCAGACGCCATAGGTTGTCTTTGCCCCCTTGCTAAGTTTGCGTCTGCTGCTTTCAAACACAAACCGTATGTCAAGTTGGGGATGTTGCTTTTTAATAAGCTCATGTTTCCTACGATCATCTGATGTGAACCGCCCCTTTGTCTCAATGATAATGCCGTTAGGCAACACGAAGTCTGGCGTGTAAGTACGATACATCAAATCTTCCCACTCGATTTTAACTGCTTCATACTTGACAGGTACTTTGTGCTCGACCAACCAATCCCGAACTTTGATCTCTAGCCCACTCCTGTAGCCGTACTTTAATGCTGCCTTAAACTGCTTACCGTTCACTAGATTTTCCAGTGAAAGTCAAAGGGAATCCCAAAGGAAGAAGTCTGTACACCCAAGTCTTTTAACTCTTGGCGAATAGCTTGATCTGCTTCCTTACGTGCTTGCATTGCAGTACGCAACCCTGCATACTTTGCTTCTCGCAATGCCTTTTTCTTTGCTGCAAGCTCACGTTCCATGTCTGCAATGTGCTCTTGCATTTCTTTAATTTCATCATCACCTAGCATGTTAATACTCCTTTACTTCTATGTATGCAACTGTCTTAGGCTCCTTTGCCTGAGACACTTTCGATGGTAACTCTTGAAGAGTGGGCCAACATTCAAATCTGTAGTCACAGAAACGACAGTTATCGTTCAGCACAAAGTTACCTGACGGTTTACCTCTGTATGTCTCAGGCACAGGCTTGAAACAACGCTTAAATTTATTGTCGTTTACGGTGGACACAGTGTCGTTTATCTTCTCCATCTCTTTGTCTACGTCAAGGCCAGTAGCAGGTACATACTTGAACTCACCATTACCCTTGTTGACTACCCACCAACCACCTGCTTTTTTGTTGGATGCTTTCGCATACCCTGCAAGTTGTCCTACGTAGCCAAATGAATCTCCTTTAGACAAAGAATCAAAAGAATCAAACTTGTTTGTGTAAGACCAAGGTGATGCTGACTTTATGTCATCAACTGCATCGTCAATTACAATGTCGTAACTGCCCTTGATATTATTTTCACCAACAGGTAGAGACACAGTATCCGTATCATCATATGATACACCTGCCTCTGTAAGAATGCCCTTGAATACTGCTTCGACAATATCACCAATCATCATATTCATTACGAATGTAGATGGCTTTGGCAGTGCAGTCTCAGGCTTGTTCTTATCAAACCAGAGTTGGCAGGTAGGACGCCCAATGTTGGACATCCGTAACCTGAACTCATCACGAGACTTACCACTACCGAACTGTCTTACAATAGCCGCAGCTACATCTGAACCCACTTGCATAGCAGTCTCTGGAGAGAACTCTGTCTTTCCATTGGCTGCATCTGTCATGTACTGGTGCAGTTTTAGTTCAGCAGGGTGATGCATTATGCAAAGTCCTCTTCTGTAATGTCAATAAACTCATCGACTGTTTCAGTATCAACTTGCTCATGCTTCTGCACATTCTCATCCCATGCATTGGAAATGTACTCGTTGTAGTTAGTGATCCACGCCAAGAAGTTTCCAAGTGTTTCTTGTGCATCATCATCTAACTCTAACGTCTTTTGTAAATCCAGTTTGGTTTCTGGCAGATAGAACTTGTTACCATTTGGCAGTGATTGCTCACTGGTTGAGGCACTAAACGTGTGCATTGGCGGTAGCCTACGCATCTTGCCTAGCTTAACGAACACATTACCAATAGTCTTGAACGCATCACGGTTCTCAACTTCCCAGATGAATGGGGTTGCGTCCACGGTCACAGGATTACCTGACGCATCTACTGGGTCTACCAACTCCACTATCCCAAACACTGCACGAACACGCTTGATTTGTCTGATCAAATCTTGCATCTTCTCAGGCAATGCCTTGAAGTCTTCGATATACCCTGCAGGTTTACCACAGTTGAACCCACCGTCATTGTCTTTAAGATCAATGTTCAAGTTATCAGCCATCACTGTCTTGATGTATCGGTTAGGCGTACTGTCGTTACCCTTAACAAAACGTTTATACATATAGCGTTGTACGAATGGACGTACATTTACACCACTAGCATAATACGTAGGGCCATCAGGTACTTCTAGTTTGTATGTGCCACCCGACACTACCTCTAGCTTTACCTTCTTGCCGTTCACTTCCTGCTCACCCATGATAGGTGAATGGTTGATACGTAAACGTGCAAGAGTAGACGATTTAGCCGCTTGCTTTGTGTCAAGCGACATGCCCATTAGCTTTGCCATATCTGTAAAGTTATTGTTGTTTGTTGCTACTTGATTCATGTATGTTTTCTCCTTTTTCAAAGTTGCGAAGTTATAGTTATATCAGGCTACGTCTTTTGTGTCAAGCCAATTCGGACCAATTTTTGCCTCTAATAATAGTGGCACATTGAAGTCTATATTCCACTTCCTATTGACCAAAGCCGTAAGCATTTCATTTGTGCGGTTTATCACCTTGAGTACCTTATCCTTTTCGTTTGGGTGTACATCAATCACGATACTGTCATGTACTGTGTTGACGATACACGAGTGCATCTGATTTACACCTAATAACTTGTCGATATATATCAGAGATATAGGTACAATGTCAGCAGTGGCAAACGATTGTACAGGATAATTCTTAATCTGTGTGAAATATGTCACACCCCCATAACGTCTGCGCTGCACATCAGGAAATGCAAACTCACGTCCTGATGGCGTAGTAATCTTGCCAGTGTTTAGTGCTTCCTTGGCGAGAGCTTTATGCCACTCACCAATACCACTGTACTTGGTAGTAAACTGCTTGTAGTACGCAGCCTCTGCTTCTGTACGACCAAACCCACTTGCCCCATACAAAGGTGCAAAGGTGTGTGCCTTGGCATCTTGGCGTGAGATAGGTTGTCCTGCATCAGAAATAACCTTGGCGGTGTACGAATGCACATCAAAGCCTGTAGTCACCTCGTCAATGGCAGTCTTGTCTTGCGACAGGAACGCAGCCACACGAAATTCTAACTGTGCAAAGTCGGCTTCCATCACCTGACCGCCATCCCATCGTGACTTAAACACACGTTTTACTGGAAATGTACCACCACGTGGCATGTTCTGCATGTTAGGGTCTGCCCCCGACAGTCTACCTGTGCCTGTGCGGTGTTGTAAGAGCCGTACATGTAGCTTACCGTCTTGCTTGGTATGTGTGGCTATGCCCTCTACAAAGCTACTCAGGTAAGTCTCTACGGCACTCAATCGTCTTACTCGTTGTAAGAATAACTCTGCCTCTTTCATGCCCTTGCTACGTGCAATGCCCTCAAGAAATACAAGGTTGTCTTTACTCGTGCTGAATCCGTTAGCACTAACCCACTTGGCTGTAGGCGGTGTAAACTTTAGCCCTGCCACTTGCTTAGTATCACTAAAAGTGTACCCCACAGTATCACACGTAGGACATCTGTTAGGTCTGGCGTAACGTGTTCCATCTTTCCTTACCTTCCATATTTTACCATTACCTTTACATGTTTCGCATTGCTTTGCCTTCTGTTTGTACAACACTGCACTGCTGTTGCGTACCTGATACTTGTAGTCCTGATCATCCATACGATCATCAAACAAGTCTGCCCAAAACTTTTTGTCATGTGGCTTACGACTGTAGATAACCCACGATAGTTGCTCTGGGCTGTTAAGGTTGATAGGGCGATCCCCCATCAGATCACGTACCTGTTGCTCTAGCTCAACTACAATAGCATCACGCTCTTGCTCAAACTCCTCACGCACACCATCAAGCACGTCTAAGTCAACTGCAAACCCACGTTGGTATATGTGGGCAAGATGTACAGCCAACTGATTAGTCAGCTTTATCGTTGCTTCCAGTGTACTGCATTCCTCGTACTTCGTCTGCAAACGGTTGTACAATTCTTGTGTAGCATGTAGGTCAGATGACAGATAGTCACACAAGTCAAACCAATTCATGTCACGTACAGACTTACCTGCTTTTAGCCACTCTTTCATTGTGTCTTGCTTCTTAGTGTCAAGCTCGTAGCGTTCTGCACATGCCTCAAGTGACAGAGGTTCTTTCTGTCCACGTTGTAAGATGTACTCACCTAGCATTGTATCAAAGATTTCACCTTCATAGGTAAAGCCTGACTCCCATAGCCACACTAGATCGTGTGCGGCATTGTGCATAATAAGAAGGGAAGCCTCATCCAGTTTCAGTTGGACGATGGCTCTCCCTTCTGTTGTGGGCTGTTGCTCTGCGTGATCGAATGTTACAAGGTTTGCGTTACCAAGATCATCTAGCATACCCACCATAACCAATGTATTCTCTGGTTCAAACGGATCAAGGTGTAACTTGCCGTTTCGTTTTGTCACTGTGTTTTCTACGTCAAGGGTCAGTTTCATTGTGTCTCCTAATAGTCGGGTGTTATCATATCCTCTGCATCATCTACTAAACCATTTTCATAGTGATCGTCAAGGTGTTTCTGAAATTCTTTATCGTCAGCATACATAGCCATAGCTTTCTTGGCTTCCTCTAACGTCAGTTTGTTTGCTACCATTGAGTTATACAATGCAATCTCATCTGCCATACTACGTGTGTTCATGCGCTTTCTTTCCTTTGCTCGTTGTCTTTCATCGTCTGTCATTTCTCGTATCATCATTCTTCCTCTAAACAAAACCCACACATATCATTATACGATGGGCCACCACAGGATACGCAAGTACGCCACTTGCTATCTTCTATACCCTTTTTTACTAAGGACACAAAGCCTATGTTGAAGATATAGGCAAATGTCTCAGGGTCACAGTCTACTTGTAGCGTAGCACTACCATCCTCGTGTTCTTCTATCTCTGTTACTTTAATTTCACCCTGCATCATGCGTTCTCCCTTAATGCTTTCCATGATACAGGAAATAGTTTAGCCATCTCTGTGTCAATCTCCAACGCTACTTGTTGTGTCTCAACTTGTGTATCATACGAACAGCGTAAGCTGCACATCTTTGCAAATGCGTACAAGCTACCTGACCAGTACCACTCAGTCATCATAGACTGTGGCAATACCATACGTGCTTGCTCTGGGCATACACCTAAGTCTAGCAGGTACTCATACTCCGTCATTGCAATCTCGTTAAACCCGTTGTCCGATACAGTTACTGTACCTTCGCTACCTTGCTTTTTATTAAGGCTACGTCCACGATATTTATCAGGGACGTAAAACTCAGGCTCACTGTCCACATACCTACGGCTGATTTCATTCCAAGGCATGTACTCATGCTTTACAAGCTGACGTGCAACGAACACTGGTGCTTTGACATGAAAGGTAGCAAATGCATGGTTGAACGGTGACTTATGCTGATGCTTGGCAAGATATTTGATTAGCTTTTCGTCAGCAGATTTAAGTTCCCACTTACCTTTGATCAAGTCAGTACACTCGTACTTAGATTTCTTACCGAATGATACACGTGCAGCATTCACTACACTAATGTCATCTCCCATGTGCGATATATATGTTACCTCAATCATTTGTTTACCTCGCTAATTACAATCCAAATAAAACCGCCTATTATTAAAGCCAGTATGGTTATTGCTGTTAATACTTCACTCATGTAATATCCTCTAATATTTTTACAGCTTCCTCGTGTGAAAGTTTAAACCATTCACCATTGTCTACTTTATTCCACGGATGTTTGGTGGCAGATGCTGCTGCAACATGTGCTTTTTTCTCTGCCTTGTGACGGTCTTCAAAGTAAACCGAATGCACCAGCTTATAGTCACGCATAGGTGAGCTTGTTTGGTATCCATTCAGTCGGTCTTCTGCATCAACAGCCTTACCAATCTTTACCCATTCAGGCCATGCGTTATTTACGATTACGTAAACGTGTCCTGACTTCTGATTGTCGTATAGTGCCTTGGCAAATATGCCAATGTCCTTTGGGTTCATCTTGTTAAATACAAGGCGATCAATCTTTCCACCCTGCTGTAAGTAACCACTAAGTGTTCTGTACTTACGCTTGTAATACACAAGTCCTTCTTCATTCAGGTGATGGTTCACACCTACCTTGCGCCAGACTGATCCATCCCAACGTTTTCCATCTTCACGAATTGTTCCATTCTCTATCATGCTACGTACCTCGCTATCTTGTATTCCAAATCAGTATGAACAATACCATGCCAACCAGACAGTTTATTCTTCACGATGTTAATGTGGCGTTGATTGTCTTCCTCCTCCTGCCCCTCCACCGTAGGGTTCTTGGAGATCATTATCATAAGGTCAGCTTCTGCTGCCTTACCTGTACGTGAACCTTCCATCATGGCTTGGTTCAGTACCACCTTGCCCTCTGCCTCTGCTGATAGCTGAGACATGTAGAAGATAGCACAGTCATGCTGCTTGGCTATCTGTCTGGCATAGATTGCATTGGCCTTGAGTGCTTCGTCAGGACGTGCAAACCCACCTGTCTTGGCGAACTTGTCACCCATGTCCAGTATAACTATATCAGGCTTGTATGACTTACACACAGACTCAACCCATGACATGTCACGACCAGTTGCATCCTTGAACATAACGTTGCCACGAATACGATCAAAGATCGACATGGCTTGTTGTTTGTTCTTAGCGATCTCGTACTTGTCCATGCCTGTAGCTGCCGTGATGTAGCGGTGAGCAACACGGTGGTAGCCCTCTTCGTTACACAACACAACACACTTAGCACCCTGCCATGCAAAGCCTTGTGGCCCTGCTACAAGTGACGCATGAAAAGAAGTCTTACCTGTGTTTGGTCTTGCGCCTACCTCAATCAAGTGACCTGCATTGATGCCCTCAACCTTACGTGTCAACGTAGGTATGTTGAATGTCCACTGCGACTCAAGGTCAGTCATGGCAAGGATAGTATCAAGACTAATATCTTCCCATTCTACTTTCAGGTTAGGCGTGAAGTCATCACCATACTGTTCAAGCATGTTACGCAATGGCTCAAGGCTAACCTTAGTACCGTTGACATAATCAAAGCCAAGGTTAGCAATGTCCTCACCAACTACTTGTTGGAATAGTTTGGATAACACCTCTTGTGCTACGTCACCACCCATAGGCGTTTCTTTCTTTACCTGATGGAACAGGTGGCTGTATGCCTGTTTCTGTGCTGTGGTTAGTGTGGGATTGTTAGCCATGAACAAGGCTTCAATCTCATCTGGTGTGACTGTACGCTCATAGCGATCCATAGCAGTGTCAATAGACTGCTTGATCTTTCGTACATCTTTACTGAATAGTCTGTCTGGGCATTTAGCACCACGATGATCATCGTAGAACTCTTTGTCCATCAGACTACGTATTAACGATAATTCCATATTATGCTCCTAGTGTTGTTAAGTTTTCAAAGTCAGTCGGGTTGCGATATTTAATATCGTCTGTGAGCCGTAGAACTTTAACGTTGTCTACATACCCACGTAATTCTTTTGCAATCTGTAGTGTCTTGGGTAATGCGTCAGGGTCTAATGCAATTACTACCGTAGAGAACTGAGTTAAGTACTCCCTATGTGCCTCAGAGAGTGACGTACCCAACACTGCGACCCCGACATATACGCCACTCTCTGAGCATCCAGAACTGCCTGTCGCACCCACAATGGCTGCACTTATACAGTCCTCAACGACTACAGCAGTTTTACCACGTCCAGACACGTATGGCAATACACTTTTTCCATATCGTTTCCACTTTGGTAATCTTTTTGTGAGGCTTCTGCCACTTGCATCCACCATAACATTGCCCTGCATAATAGGGAACACCACACGATCTTCCTTCACATCGTACAACAACCCCAAAGCATTGGGGTCAAGCTGCCATTGCTCACAGAAGTCTGCAATCTTGAAGTGATCTTGCACAAGGAAGTCAGGCTTGTCGAATTTTACTGCGTGTGTCTCCTCTGCAACACTGCCTAGAGACTTGCGTATGTCTTCCGCACTTAGATGTACACGAGTACCACCCGACTCTGGGCAACTAGCTTTGTAACAATTCCACACCATAGAACCCATGTTGTTTGTTACGGTGAATGTCTTGTACCCATTACATGTAGGACAATTCATACGTTTGGTTTCACCATTTGCCAGTGTCATATTATTTATAATATTATATACACTCATAATGTATCACCTTTATTGATACTCCCTACAGTCGATTGTACAGTTATGTCTCTCTGTGTCAAGGCACTATTTGCACTTTCGTAAGTATGCTTGTGATATGGTTTCACAGAAGACACATGTGTATGGCCTGATACAGCCATGATTTGTGGCAATGGTACACCCTTGTCTATCATTTGTGTTATACCAGTTCTCCTTATGTCCATAAGACGTAGCTCTTCAGGTAGCTTTGCTAACCGCATGATCTTTCGCCCAACCTTAGATAGTCTCTCCATTGCATATGGTTTATACACACCCTTAACAGGTACGGGATGTGGCACTACCCACTGCTGAAAACCAAAGTCTGCTTTGTGCTCACGCAGCATCTCAGCTAGGTTATCAGAGATAGGAAGAAACACATCAGCCCTACGCTTACTCTGCTCTAATGTAAGCTGTTGCTTATCCAAGTCAAGGTTAGACCACTCAAGCATACGCATGTCACCCAGACGCTGACACCACTCGTATGCCATGTGTACAATCAATCCCACATTCCTGTAGTCAAAGTCGCTGTATGCCACATCAAGAAACTTGTTCACCTCACCATGTGACCACACCATCTTACGCTGCTTAGTTGTCTTACGCTTTATCTTGTTAAATGGGTTTTGCTCTGCATGTTCCATTTGTATAGCGTAGTTGTACACTCTGCTTGCACATGTTGCCGAATGATTAGCAAAGCTGATGCCACGCTTGACCCAGCCCTCGTATGCAGCCTTTGCAACTTTAGGTGTAACATCCTTGTACTTACGACACCCAATTGTCTGGTGTAATATGGTCAGAAAGTACCTGTAATCTACCTTAGTTGTGTCACGTAACATATTGAAATCATTGGATTGATAGTAAAAGTTGATCAAGTCTGTGACCCTGCTGCTCGGCTTCAATCCTACAACTTTAGCTTGTTCTTCACGCCATATATCAATCGTGTCATTTAATTCCTTTGCTTGCTTACGTGCTTGTCTGGCATCGTTGCCCAACTCATCACGCTCCACGACACCTGCATCTACCAGTGTCTGTGGTGGATTGAAACGGTATGAGATGTCACCCGAAGGTGACACCCGTTGCTGTACATATCTTGGTAACGATTTCATTACGCTCTCTTCATTTGTTTTGTTCTAAAAAACCCATCGTGCAGTGGGAAATCTTCCATAAACTTACGTGCAAAGAGCGCAATAAAGTCATTGCTTATTTTGTAATCGTTACCTGTTGTTACAATAGATGTTTCCCATCGTATACGATTAGCAATCATCCATGCAGATAATTTAGTATGTCCTTTGTTAATTGCTTCAAAGGTAAACCTCTTAAACAATTCATACACTTCAGGATTTTCTACATTCCATTCATTAAACTTTTCTTTTAGTTCAGTCATTATGCTGCCTCCAATTCTACAAAGCGTTGATCAGATACCCACTTGCTCACCTCTTGCTCACGACTGAACATGCTGATGGCTTGTGTGTCATTGCCAGTGTTACGTAGGCTAAACCCATTACGTTCATCAGCATACGATGCATAGTTTGTGAACGCAGAGTACAATGCCCACTTGTTGTGACCACGTTGTGAAGCCTCATGGCAATACAACTCGTACATTTTTTCAGACTTACGCTTAGATGTAATCATGTCCTCAAGCAACGACTGTACGTTTACGTATTTGAGGTCAGTCTCAGCCCACACCTGCATCTTGGCAGTCTCTTGGTAGAAGTCACGTCTTGCACGATTTAACTCGTAGATGAAACCTTCTAACGTAAAGTTAGATGTGTTCTTCTTACGCACCTTGTCGTATTCACCACGTATCATGCCGTTTGTGCAGAAGAAATCAATCTGACCAAAGTACACTTGGTTGCTGCACGAACCATCAATGCCATGCAGTGAGATGATACGGTTGCCAAGCGTAGTTGTGTGCTTGTCTGTGGCAATCTCTACCTGCATGTCAGGCAGTGTGATGTCTAACATAGACCATGCGCCACCTCGTGCAGTACGCCAGTTGTACTTGGCATTGGTCATCTCTGATGGTTCAAGGTTCTCTGTCAGTGTGTCCATGACACCACGGTAGAAGTCACCGTGTGATGCACAGGTAAACCCCTTACCCACGATACCAATGTACTCACCTGTATCACCGTTGATGACGTACTTCTTGTCATCTACTTTAGTAGGTTCAAACTCAACGTCAAAGTCTAGTTTTGTTGGAATGTCGAATGTGTTGTGTATATCAAATGGCATTACTTATCTCCTTCTAAGCTGTTGCGGATTTCTTCTAGTAGTTCTTTTAGTTTGCGGTTGTTTGCCATACGTGTGCTAGGCAGTATTTCCTCGCACATTTTAAGCAACTTTAGTTCCAGTGATTTTTTCATGTGTCTCCTTTTCAGTTGTTATTGTGGCAACTCTGCCATAGTTGTATAGTATTGTCCAGACATTTCTTTACTTGTAAAAGATGTGTGATCCATGTGTCACAGTTTTGTCATAGTGTTTACTCCACCACGGTCTAACATAGTTAGCGTGGTAATGTGTCGCACCATCAGTGTTATCTTTGTGATAGTCATACAACACATTGTATGCAACTACCCTAGCATATAGCCATGACAAGTCATCTTTAGGTACATCAGACTTGCCATCACAGTACCACGAGAACTGGCACTTGCCCAAGCCCTTGCTATACCCCTGCTTGACCACCTTACATGCATCATCAGGGAATGATTCATTGGCTACACGATTGAGCACAACATGAGCTACAGCATACTGCCCCACCATCGGCTCACTACGTGCCTCGTAGTACACGTTTAGTGCAAGGCATGTTAGGATTGCTTCAATCATTATATAACTCCATTACTGTATATGTTAGATTAGAAATCATCTTGTATACCTCATCCCAATCAAAATACTCATACGTGTCCGTGGCACACTCAGTAAACCATTCCTCTAGGTATTCATCTTCAAAGTCCTGCCAGTTATTGGGCAGTGCTTGCGTCAGAAAGTGTCCAGATATGGTAGCAAATACTTGTTCAAACTTAGGCATTTTCACTCTCCCAAAACCAGTGTGCTAATACATGTGATGATTGATCTTGCTCTACACCCATAGGCACAAACCATTCGGGCATATCACGTCTAGTCCACACCATCTTGAAACGTTTCTGCTTGGTCATATAGAACTTGCGATAGCTTTGGATAGGCCACGGTTTACCTGACTTGAGGTCAGTGTGTTCACTGAAACACTCAGGGTGTGGGGTGATATTACCATCAGGCACATACTGTGCAGCGTCTACAAGTGCATCATACAAACGCCATGAGGCATGTACCTTGCCGTATCTGTGTGTGTATTCACGGCACATCTCACGAAACATATCCAATGAATACAGATAGTTAGCACGAGATTGCCCTGCCCAGATAGTGCATGGATGCTTCTGGTGTACGGCACGATACAGTCCTGCCTCTTCTGCATACTCTGGTGCATGTAACCTGACGGTGGTGCATAGCATTTGTGCTTCTTCTAGTGGCATCTTGACCACATGTTTGTCACACATATCACGAGCACACAACTCAGGTGAATAGTTGATAAGAAATCGGTTCATGTTTTCTCCTAATCTGTCTGATCTATTGCTACTAGATTATAATCATCAAAAATATTTTTTACATGATCCTCACTGTAAGCCATTATATACAGGTAGCAACCGCCACCCATAACATTACTATCAAACTCTACATAATATCTGTTCATGGTTTCTCCTTTGGTTTAGGTATAGGGTTGTCTGACCAATCGTCACACGGGTCATCATGCGGCATCGGCTTCTGATCCTGATGTGTAGACTGATATGAATATACGTGTACCATCTCCATCGCTTTCACTGTTTGAGATGAGGCGTACTTCATTACCTGCATCAGCATATTGCTTTAGCTTTTGTATGCTAATGCGTTTGTCACCACGTTTACC
>Ga0181553_10002069_pt1 | contig 17909 bp, 30 predicted proteins | sample 011ome_17_FD_133753 | JGI IMG/M metagenome (GOLD analysis project Ga0181553, IMG submission 133753) | Coastal salt marsh microbial communities from the Groves Creek Marsh, Skidaway Island, Georgia - 011502XT metaG (megahit assembly) | ecosystem: Environmental > Aquatic > Marine > Intertidal...
CCTGTGAAAGCATTTGCTTATCAAGATCATGAGGCGCACATTAAGGTCCACACAACCGCGATGCAAGATCCAAAGCTCCAGATGATCATCGGTCAGAACCCTAACGCTGTAATGATGCAACAGGCAATGCAGGCCCATATTGCAGAACACGTCGCTTACGCATATCGCAACGAGCTTGAGAAGATGTTGGGCGTCCAACTCCCTGATCCAGAACAAGAGATCCCACCAGAAATCGAGTATCAGCTGTCTAGTGTTGTGGCTCAAGCCGCGGATAAACTGCTGGCTAAGGATCAGAACGAGATGGCGAAGCAGCAAGCCATGCAACAGGCCCAAGACCCTCTCATCCAGATGCAGCAACAAGAGCTACAGTTGAAGTCGCAAGAGCTACAGTTGAAAGCGAAGATGCACGAGGACACCATGCAGGTCCGACTGATCGAACAGCAGGTGAAGAAGGAGCTAGAGGACGCACGTCTGAAGGCCCAAGCTAACGTCGAAGGCGCAAAACTAGGCGCTAAGATCGCTTATGACAAGGATAAGCTCCAAACCGAATCACGTCTCGCAGGTACAAAGTTAGGTGTTGACATCGCCAAATCTAAAGACCAGATGCGCACACAACGTGAAGTCGCCGCACAAAACCGTCAAGCACAAACATTCCGCAAGGAAAAACCTAAAGGAGAATAACTGTGGACAACCTATACCTGTCCTTCGTCGAGTATTACAAAAAGACGCTTCGGGCAGAGCTAAACCAGTTAGCTGATGATCTTGCATCAGATAATTGCCGCACGATTGAGGAGTACAAGCACTACACAGGCCGCATCCGCGGTATCGCGTACGCAGAAAGTGTTTTCGAGGAGTTGGTCAAACAACTTCAAGAGAAGGAGTAGTACCAGTTTTTGGTACGGTCGTACCAGTTTTTGGTACGTTTTTACGACGCAAGTCGCTTTAGGAGTAATAGATGTCTGATCTGATCCTGCCCCCTGAGGGGCTAGTTCTACCACCGGGGGTAAAGAATCCGGAGGAGCAAACCCAAGAGCAGAAGGCTAAGCAGTTACCAGAACCAACCGGCTACAAGATGCTTGTTGCACTACCTGATGTTGAGGAAGCATTTGAAGGCGGCATTCTGAAAGCCGATGTAACTCGCCAAGCAGAAGAAGTAACTACGGTTGTCGCATTTGTCATCAAGATGGGTCCGGACTGTTATAAGGACTCGGCTAAGTTCCCAACTGGCCCTTGGTGTAAAGAAGGTGACTTCGTTATTCTTCGCGCTTACTCAGGTACCCGCCTTAAGGTGCACAACAAAGAGTTCCGTCTCATTAACGATGATTCGGTTGAAGCAGTAGTTCAAGATCCCCGCGGCATCACCCGCGCTGGCTAACATGGAGGAACACCATGCCTAAAGAAGACCAAGTAGAGTACGAATTAGATCCCATCGAACCTTTTGAGGCCGGTGGTCAAGTTGAGGAATCTAACGAGGATGAGGCTGAAGTCGAGATTATCGATGACACCCCAGCTCAGGACCGCAACAAGAAACCCCTGAACAAGAACCCGGAACCGACTGAGGAAGAGCTAGAAGCTTACTCCGACGGCGTTAAGAAGCGTATCAATGAGTTACGTCATGGTTACCATGATGAGCGTCGCGCCAAAGAAGCCGCCCTCCGGGAACGAGAAGAACTCGCCGCATTTGCTCAAAAGTTGTTGCAGGAAAAGCAAGAACTGCAAAGACGGTACGTAGCTGGTGAAGAGTTCGCCGTATCTCAGTTTAAGGAAAAAGCTGTTATCACGCTTGAGTCCGCTAAGAAGCAATATAAGGATGCTTTCGAGGCTGGCGATGTAGAAGCGATGGCTACCGCACAAGAACGAATGATGGAAGCGGCCCTTGAACGTAAGAAATACGAAGAATGGCGGCCACAACAGTTGCCAAACGACGAAAATTATGAAACTATTCAGTCAGTTAAACAAACACGCACTGAAGCACCGAAGCCTGACCCCCGTGCATCGACATGGGCAGAAGACAATAAGTGGTTCGGACAAGATGACGAGATGACGGCTTTTGCCTACGGTGTACATGACCGACTGGTGAAGGCAGGTGTTGATCCTCGCGTCGAACCTGATCTTTATTACCGCAAGATTGATGAACGGATGCGGGAAGTATTCCCGGATAAGTTCGAGGCTTCTCCAAAGCCTATCAGTAAAAAACCCGCTACCGTCGTGGCTGGTGTGTCTCGTACACCCAACTCGTCAAAAAAGGTAGTGCTCTCTGCATCACAACAACGTGTTGCCAAGCGGCTCGGGCTAACGCCGCAGCAATATGCACAAGAACTCGCCAAACTGGAGGCGCAAAATGGTTGATAACCAAACCCCAAAACGCACACCTCGTGCCCTAGAAACCCGTGAGCAGGATGCTCGCCCAAAGACTTGGATGCCCGCAAGTACCTTACCGGTACCGCAGGAACAAGAGGGTTATAAATTCCGTTGGATTCGTCGTTCGATGCTTGGACAAGAAGACCCGACAAACGTCTCGAAGAAACGTCGAGAAGGTTGGGAACCAGTACGATCGGAAGATCACCCGGAATTATCTTTGTATCTCGACCAGAATGCCCGTACCTCTGGTTTGGTTGAAGTTGGCGGTCTGATTCTGTGTAAGATGCCGTCTGAGATGGTTCAACAGCGTAATCAATATTACGCCAAGGCTACTCAACAGCAAGCTGACGCAGTAGACAACAACTTCATGCGTGAAAATGATCCGCGAATGCCACTCTATAAAGAGAAAAATTCAAAGGTTACATTTGGTTCTGGTTCGTAAGAGCCGAAATTTCTTAATTTAAGGAGCTACATATGGCTGCTACTAGCACTCCCTATGGCCTGAAGCCGGTTAATCTGATCGGTGGTCAAGCCTTCAATGGTGGTGTAATTCGTGAAGTGAAGTTGTCTACGAATAACACTGTCGCTTTCTATACCGGTGATCTGATCCAACTGTCGTCGGCTGGCAACCCGCAACCTCTGGCTGCTACCATTACTACTGGCACTACTGCTGGTGTGATCGGTGTATGCGTAGGTGTTTCGTACGTTGACCCTAATCTGAAGTATCAAGTGTACGCTCAGACGCTTCCAGCTAACGCCATCACTGGTGGTTACACCAATGTCACTATCCACGTTTGCGACGATCCTGATCAGCTGTATCAGATCCAAGGTTCTGCCGCTTTCGGTACCCTGACCAACGGCGCTGCCGGTGCGATTGGTAAAAATGCTGCTCTGGGCAACTTCGGTGGCAACGCTACGACTGGCCTCTCGACCGTTAATCTGGTTGTTGGCGCTAACGGTGGCTCGCTGGCCTCGACTGCTACGCTCGCTATGCGTGTAGTTGATGTTGTTACTGCTACGGCTGGTGACGCATATCCGGACCTGATTGTTAAGTTCAATCAAGGTGCTCACTCGTACTACTTCGCCACTGGCGTATAAGGAGCTAATAAATGGCTATTTCTCGTTCACAACTACTTAAAGAGCTGCTCCCCGGCCTAAACGCGCTGTTCGGTATGGAATACAAGCGTTACGGTGAGCAACACAAAGAGATCTACGAAACCGAAACCTCGGAACGTAGCTTCGAAGAAGAAACCAAGCTGTCTGGCTTTGGCACGGCTCCGGTGAAGACCGAAGGCTCGGCTATCGCTTATGACAATGCTCAAGAAGCCTTTACCTCGCGCTATACGCACGAGACGATCGCTTTGGGTTTCAGCATCACTGAAGAAGCTGTCGAAGATAACCTGTACGACTCACTGTCGTCGCGTTATACCAAGGCTCTGGCTCGTTCGATGTCGTACACCAAGCAAGTTAAGGCTGCAAACGTCCTGAACAACGCTTTCAACAGCGCCTACAAGGGTGGTGATGGTGTAGCACTGTGCTCGGCTTCGCATCCTCTGGTTTCGGGTGGTGTTAACTCGAACGTCCCGGGTGTTGCTGCTGACCTGAACGAAACCTCGCTGGAAGATGCCGTGATTCAAATCGCTGCATGGACTGACGAACGCGGTCTGCTGATCGCCGCTAAGCCGAAGAAGCTGGTAATCGCTCCGAGCAATATGTTCGTTGCAACCCGCGTCCTCGAAACTGAACAGCGTCCAGCAACCGCTGACAACGATCTCAATGCGCTGAAGACCAACGGTTCGATTCCAGAAGGTTACACTGTTAACAACTTCTTGACCGACCCTGACGCATGGTTCCTTCTGACGGATGTACCTAACGGTCTGAAGCACTTTGTCCGTACGCCGCTCTCCACACAAATGGAAGGTGATTTTGATACTGGGAACGTCCGATACAAGGCTCGCGAGCGTTATTCATTTGGATGGTCGGACGCGTTGGGTCTGTACGGCAGTCAAGGCGCAGCCTAAGCAACAAATAAAAGCCTTGTAGTATAAGGCTTTGGAAGCCCCCCTCGTGGGGGCTTTTCTTTTTTCACGTTCTATGTTACTATTACGGCTAATATGACATAGGAGGTGTTATTCATGAGCGTAATTTACAAGATTACCTGTATCGAAAATCAAAAGTTTTATATTGGCAGTACTGTTAATAAGACTCAGCGGTGGGCACGACACCGAAAAGACCTACGTACCGGATGCCACCCTAATAAAAATATGCAAGCCTCGTGGGATAAGTACGGGGAAACAGCGTTTCTATTTGAAGTACTAGAGGAAGTTGAGAACCCCGCAGAGTTACTGCTTGTTGAACAAAAGTACTTAGACGATCACGCAGGTAAAGACTATTGCTTCAACTGGGCGTTAGCCGCTGGTGCCCCCATGCGAGGTAAGTCGGGTGCAGAAACCCCAAACTTCGGTAAGTCACCGTCAATTGAGACCCGTGCAAAATTAAGCGCAGCGGTTTCTGGTAGGAGCAATCCAAATTGGGGGAAGCAGCCTTCCGCCGAGACTCGAGCTAAAATCTCTGAAGCCAACAAGAACAATCCGTGGAAAGGGCAAAAACACACGCCTGAAGCTATTGCTAAAATCGCCGCAGCTAGTAAGGCTCGGATTCAAACGGAGGAAGAAAAGGCAAAACGCCGTGAGTCTATGAAAGGTCACGAAGTATCAAGCACTACGCGTATGAAGATTAGCGCAACACTTACAGGAGAAGGCAACTATTGGTATGGGAAAAACCGTCCGGATCACGGCGCTAAGGTCAGTAAGGCAGTTATTGTTCGAGACGCGGATGGTGATACACAAGTGTACACAAGTATTTCATTGCTACGCGAGATGACTGGAATGAAGGCACCCACAATAAATCGCGCACTGAAAGCGGGAACCCCAATCATCCGAGGCCCATTTGTAGGATTTTTGATTAAATATGTTGACACTTCAAACACATAGAATATAATCCAACCATACCCGGGACTTACTTTACCCCATACGACTGGCCCGGCAGACGTTATAGAGACTTATGGGGTGTGTGCTATAACACAGGAGTTTACTATGTCGCGTACAACGTTTTCTGGTCCAGTTAAGTCGGACAATGGTTTTGAAGGTAATGTAACGGGTAATGTTACTGGTGCTGTTGCTGGCCCTGTCGCCGCCACTACGCTGAGCGCTTCGGGCACTGTTATTCTGTCTGCCCTACCCACTACGGACCCTGCTGTTGCTGGTCAATTGTGGAACGATACCGGTACGGTTAAAGTTTCTGCTGGCTAATCTTTCTTCTTGAAAGGAGCCAAGCATGGCTATGCAATATGATGTAAAGGCCACAACGCGTAATGACGACGGTAGTATTTACGGTTCGCGTACACGTGTCAAAGGTCTAGTTATTACACCGACGCCCGGTTCCGCCGGGACTGTAGCTTTGATCGATGGTGGTGGATCGGGTATTACTCGGTTGACAATCAACGTCGCTAACAGCGCAAGCAGTGCACCGTGTAACATAATCATTCCGGGTGAGGGTATCGTGTTCGATACGAATGTATATCTGGATATTACGACGGTTACATCGGTCACGGTGTTTTATGGCTAAGAAAGGCGTAAGCCTAGCGGTCGGTCGCGGTGAGAAGTTACCAGTCTCGAAAGGGGCTGGCCTCACTGCAAAGGGTCGCGCCAAATACAATAAAGCAACAGGCTCAAACCTAAAGGCTCCTCAGCCGGAAGGTGGCGCACGACAAAAGTCTTTTTGTGCCCGTATGAGTGGTATGCCCGGTCCAATGAAGGATGAGAAAGGTCGTCCGACACGTAAGGCCGCAAGCCTGAAAAGGTGGAACTGCAAATGAGTGACGAGCAATTGATCCGAGAGATCGCAACACACGGCGCGGAGATTAAGCATATTCAAGATGATCTGGATGCCATAGCCGCGGAGATGAAGGAAGTGCGTATCGCATTGTCCGAGATCAACAAGACTCTTTCTGAAGCTCGTGGTGGATGGAAGATCCTGATGATGATCGGTGGCGCGGGCGGTGCAGTTGGTAGCTTCATCACTTGGGTTGTGGCCCACTGGAAAGGTTGACTGTGCCAAGTACCTCAAAGAAACAACGTAATTTTATGGCTGCCGCCGCACATGACCCTGCATTTGCTAAGCGTGTTGGGATTTCGCAGAATGTAGCTAAAGAATTCAATCAAGCCGATAAAGGCAAAAAATTTAAAGGTGGTGGTATGGCTAAAGACCTAGACGCAAACATTTACACAGCTGACAAAGGTCAGCCTCCAAGCCCTAACGAAGGCCCAACCAAGACGAAGCCTAACCCACGTGATGCGAACATTTTTACTGCTGACAAAGGTATCAAGCCTCCACGCAACGACGACATGGGTTCAGTGGTAAAGAAGAAATGTGGTGGTTCAGTTAAGAAAATGGCTAGTGGCGGTAAGGTCCGAGGCTGCGGCTGCGCCGTAAAAGGTAAAACTAAAGGACGAATGGTGTAATCATGGCTAAGAAACTTTTTGGTGGTAAAGAAACTCCCGCAGAAGAAATGAAGGAAGCCAAGGCTCTGAAAAGTGGCAAAATCTCGAAGCAACAATACGTCGCAGGTGAGAAGTCCGAAGGTCACGGTTCAGGCGCTGCTAAGAAAGCATCTGCAATTAAGTCAGGTCGCATGTCACCGAAAGCTTATGCCGAAGAACACAAAGGCATGAAAAAGGGTGGCTGTGTTAAGATGGCTCGTGGTGGCGGTGTTGCACGTAAAGGTGTGGGGCGCGGACGGGTCTGCTAATGGCTAAGAATTTGTTGCATGATCGCCGTTTCTTAGAGAGTATTGATTCTGAGCGCGGCGGTAAACAGAAGGTGAAGAAGTATAGCGGTGAGTTTCGGGCAAACGAGATGGGTATTGCCAAGAAGCAACGGGATAAGACCCGTAGACAACCCAAGGAGTATTAAGATGTCAGGTGGTGGAGGTAGTTCAGGAAGCGAAGAAACACGGGACACGTCAAGCGTCTCGACGACGTTAGCGCCTGTGGATACAGAAGCGCTTCTTATGCGTACTCCAACGACAACCACTTACACCCCACAAATCGCAAACACTGACCGCGGGTATTATGTCCCACCAAGTGTGATCTACGCTAATATGTTTGGGCAACACCCGGGATACACCGTCGCTACCACACCAAGATCAAATTATGACCCAGCCCGTGCATTAGCTATGGCTGAGCAACAGCGAGCATACCAAAACCGATCTGCGGCAGAGTTGGCAACCGGATATAATCAATCCATCAACGCCCTTGCCGGACAACGCGAGGCGATAATTGCAAAACAAAAAGCGGACGCTGAGGCCGCTGCGGCAGCGGCAAGAGCACAACAATTCGCGACTTTTGGTCGGTTGTTTAACCGTGGTGGAGAGAACCCAATGCAACCTTCTGACGAACTAAGCACATCAACAAACAACGGTATTATTAGTCTTTTAGGGCGAAACCAATGACGACAAGCGGTGTAGCAATTTGGACCCCAGACTTCTCTGAGATTATTGAGGAGAGTTTTGAGCGTTGTGGCCTTGAGATTCGTACAGGTTATGACATCAAGACCGCACGTCGATCGCTTAACTTCATCTTTCAGGAGTGGGCGAACAAGGGTATCAATATGTGGACGATCGAGGAAGGGACTCAGGTTCTGACTCAAGGGCAATCTACATACACCCTCCCAGCAGATACTGTTGACCTGATGGAGCACGTAGTCCGCACAGAACAAGGCGGGCAGCCGCAAGATATTAACATCAGCCGCATCAGCGTCTCGGTGTACGCAACCATCCCCAACAAGGTACAACAGGGTCGTCCGGTTCAGATCTATATCCAACGACTGAACATCCCACAATTTACTGTCTGGCCGGTGCCGGATGGGGCTTACACGTATACACTCAAATACTGGCGGCTTCGTCGCATCCAAGATGTTGGTAACAATGGTGACATTACAGCAGATATGCCGTTTCGGTTTGTACCCGCTATTACTGCGGCACTGGCTTACCATATCGCCTTGAAGCGCCCTGATGTGGCTCCTGATCGCGTGGCTATGCTGAAGATGTTGGCTGATGAGGCTTATCAGTTGGCTGCGGACGAAGATCGTGAGAAATCACCTCAACGTTTTGTGCCACGTCGCTCTTACATATCGAGCTAAATCATGGGTAGTCAATTCGCTTCCGGTAAAAAATCGATCGCGTTTTGCGACAGGTGTGGGAGAAAGGTTGCTTACAAAGAACTCAAACCACAGGTGGTGAATCAGGTTGTAACAGGCATCCGAGTTTGTCCGAGTTGTTTGGATAAGGATCAGCCACAGTGGCGAGTAGGTAGACTACGGATCACAGATCCACAAGCCCTTCGTGACGCTCGTCCAGATCCTAACTTAGTCGCATCACGTGGCATTCAGTGGGGGTGGAATCCAGTGGGGTTTAATAACAACAACCCCCTATTTGAACCAGCAACGACCCCTAATAATCTTTTAGCAACCGGCGCTATCGGCACAGTTGCTGTGGTAATATCCTAAAAACTCTGAAGGAGCCTCACATGGCTGAAGATAAAAAGATCAAAGATCTACCCGTTCCGAATGTCGCCGGTTACCCAAATAAGGTCGCAAACACGCAAACCGTGAAGACCCGCGGTACAGGCGCAGCAACTAAAGGTACGAACTCCAGTAAAAAACTGGCGTAACGCATGAACTATACGACGCTAGCAGCTTCGATCATCTCGTACACAGAGAATAACGATCCGACGTTTATAGCGGAGATCCCCACATTCGTCCAAAACGCGGAAAAGCGGATCTATAACTCGGTGCTCATCCCTGTCCTACGTCGCAATATGACTGGTCAGCTGACAGCAAACAACCGATACGTACAAGTTCCCGCGGACTTCATGGCTCCATACGAGTTCGCCGCGATGAACCAAACGACAGGCGCGTATACATACCTCCTGCAAAAAGACGTTAGTTACGTCCGAGAGGCGTATCCAAACCCGAATCAAGTGGGCCTGCCAAAATACTACGCTTTGTTTGACCCCGACACGTTTATCGTTGGTCCAACGCCTGACGCCGACTACGATGTAGAGCTGCATTTCTACTACTACCCTGACAGCATTGTTACCGCAGGGACGACATGGTTGGGGGATAACTACCCGATGTGCCTTTTATACGGCGCGTTGATTGAAGCGTACACCTTTATGAAGGGTGAAGCTGACGTTCTACAACAGTATGAAAAGCTGTTTATGGACAATGTAGCTCTCCTCAAGAATTACGCTGATGGTCGTACACGCAACGACAACTTCCGATCCGCTTTACCTAAAGGGAAATTTCAATAATGGATACCATGCTAGGCTGTGCGCTAGTCCAAACTACTCACAACCGCGGCTTTACCCCCGAAGAGATCGCTGAACAAGCGTTGATGAAACTGGTGTATGTTGGGGATAACGCCCCTCCTGCTATCCGAGATCAGGCACTTGCTTATAAAGATCGCGTTCGCGCTGTATTAGTGTATTATCTAACCGAAGCCGTTAGGTCCGATCGACTGACTATGGCAATCAAATTGGAGCAAGCGGGTCATCCTGAGCTTGCCAAACTTTACGAATAAGGAGCTTCATCATGGCTATAACTCAATCTATGGCAACCAGTTTTAAAAAGCAACTGTTGGAAGGCGCACACGATTTTCGCGCTTCAGGCGGTGACACTTTTAAGATCGCTCTGTACACCTCGTCGGCTTCGCTGGATGCTGCTACTACGGCTTACACGACCTCGAACGAAGTTGTCGCGACAGGCTACACCGCGGGTGGTAACACACTGACCAACGTCAACCCAACCTCGACAGGTACTACGGCATTTACTGACTTTGCTGATACCACTTGGTCGGCCAGCTCGATCACCGCTCGCGGCGCATTGATTTATAACACCACGCCTACTTCAGGTCTTGGTTACACTAACCCATCGGTCGCTGTATTGGACTTCGGTGCAGATAAGGTGAGTACCAACGGGAACTTTACTATTATTTTCCCAACCGCCGACGCATCAAACGCAATCATCCGAATCGTTTAAAAAAATATTAATAGGAGCACCACATGGCGCTTGTACTCTCTGACCGCGTAAAAGAACTTAGCACGACCACGGGGACTGGGAGTTTCACGCTCGCCGGTGCTCCTCAAGGTTTTCAGACATTCAATGCAGGTGTCGGTGTCGGAAACACGTGCTACTACACCATCTCAGATGTTGCAAACAACGCTTGGGAAGTAGGTATTGGTACACTGTCAAGCGGCACAATTCTGGCTCGTGGTACGGTTTTGGCTTCCTCGAACTCGAATAGCCTAGTCAACTTCAGTACGGGCAACAAAGAAGTATTTGTTACTTACCCCGCTAGTAAGGCTGTTTATGAGGCCGCTGATGGTAGTGTAGCGCTTCCGGGCGCAGTAACGGTCGCTGGTAGTACGACTTTGAATGGGGTAACCGCAACAAACGCAAGTATAGCCGCGTTCTCAGACACCACGTTTGACGGTAGTGAACTCGAGACATTTGTTTCTTGGGATTCATCAGCGGACGCTTACAGCATTTATGCTGGTGGTGCGACACAAACTCATCGAGGTATGAAGCGTTGTCTATTGTTAGATAATGGTGCAGTCAACTACTACCTTGATCCAAATGATTCCACTAAAAAAGCTGCTGGCTCTGCCGCTGTTTTAACCGGCGCTGATGGCATGGTGATGGTTGAGATTCCTAAGTTCTACATCAAGAAAACCAAGGTTAGTAACTTAAACACTTGGTATATTTCTGCCGTTGCCAGAAGTGGCTACACAGTACACCCAGCATTTGTAAAGAATGGGGTTGAAGTTAATTACCGATATTATGGCGCGTATGACGCGAGCTACTGGGATGCAACTGACTCAACTTACAAGTCTGGCTTGAATCTTGACGACATTACATCACTATTAGATACTACCGCTGACAAACTAGCTTCTGTATCAGACGTTTACCCGATTGTTGGTGTTACTCGTGCGGAATGTCGTTTGATTGCTAAGAACCGTGGGTCCGGCTGGCGTCAGTTAGACGCTTATCTTTGGAATGCAGTTTTGATGCTGTACCTAACCGAGTATGGCAACTTTAATTCTCAGCTTTTGCTTGGGGCGGGCAACACTGCAACGAACTACGCCGCATCTTCCAGTACGCAAACAGATAGTGGCGCATCAGTCGCAGGAAAATCAAACGGTCTTGGTAACAATTCAACAAACACAGTAAGCGGCGCATCAAGCGCTAGTCGGCAGGTTGCATTCATGTCGTATAGAGGTATTGAGAACCTGTTTGGCAATACTTGGAACTGGGTTGATGGTTGGAACATGTTAAATTATCAATCATGGATGTCAAACACAGATACACAGTTTGCTGATGACACGAGCGCGAACTACACATCAATTGGCGCAACGGTTCCAACAACCAACAACTATGTAACTAATGTCCAAGACTTAAATGGTATTTACTTACCGTCAGCTGTTGGTGGATCGAGTACGACTTATATTACAGATTATTTCTACATTGCTGGTGGAAACCGCGTTGTCGCTGTCGGCGGTCGCGCTGTTGATGGCGCTATTGCGGGCGCGTTCGGTGTGTTTGTGCATCTTGTTTCCGGTAGTTCGTATCGTGATTTCGGCGCGCGCCTCGCCTTTTAAGGAGCTATAAATGAAAGTTTACGCAACTATAGAGCTTCCAGCATATCAACTGATTGGTGATGTTGTACGTGTACATTGGAATGGCGAGCAGGTTCAAACAACTAGCATTGATGAAATCGAACTTCAGTGGTGTTACGACGAACTTGTCGTTCCAAAAACCTATACCCCGGCTGAAGCGCTAGCAAACGGCGTACCGCCGGAACTTGCCACTGGATTTATCCCATCAAACTTTGTGGAAGAACAAAATGCCTAATAAAGTTATTATTAACAAAACAGCCACGGCTGGTCGTGTACCAACGCCATCTGAAATTCAAGACGGCGAGCTTGTTCTTAACTACGAAGATCAAGTTATGTACTACAAGACAGCAGAAGGTTTGATTGACAGCTTTAGTTCTGACTCAAGGCTACAACCTTCTATTGGGTCTTTTACGTGGAACTCTGCAACGTCAAGCCCTGCTGCGTCAGATTATTACTCTGGTATTAAATTCGTCACAAAAACACACTTGGGTATGAGGCGCTGTGTCGTTAATGATTCTGGCGTGGTTCAATATTACCTAGATCCGACAAATTCTGCTTTTAAAGAAAGCGGGGCTGCATCCGTTTTAACCGGAGCTGACGGACAAGTTATGGTGGAGATTCCAAAGTTCTACACCAAGCGCGAAGTCATTGGGCCGTATGTAACTTGGTCTATTTCAGACTTGCCGGTTCAGGGGTATGCGATTCATCCAGCATTTGTTAAAGACGGCGTAGAAGTTAACTATCGGTATTACGGTGCCTATGACGCTTGTTATTGGGATGCAACAGATTCAACTTATAAGTCTGGTTTGAATTTAGACGACCTAACAGCATCGCTTGACCTTGCAGCAGACAAGCTTTCTTCTGTGTCTGGCGTTTACCCTATTTGCGGCGTAACAAGAGCAGAGTGCAGGACATTGGCTGCAAACAGAGGCACATTCTGGCGACAGTTGGATTTTGCTTTGTTTTCCGCTGTGCAACTTTTGTACCTTATCGAGAACCAGTCTTTTTATAGCCAAAACATTCTTGGCGCTGGCAACACAAACGGTTCTTACGTTGCGAGCTCAAGCAACCAAAATGACTCTCCTAGTACCGTAGCGGGCTCTTCTAATTGGCTTGGTAACGGCACAACAAATACGGTGAGCGGAGCAGGCGTAAGCGCCAAGCCCGGTACGAGCTATATGTGTTATCGTGGTATCGAGAACTTCTACGGTAATTGCTGGCAGTGGGTAGATGGCATCAACATTAACGTCGGCACCAATGGTTATGTGTATGTGACCAACAACCGCGCTGACTTTGCAGATAACACCAGCACTAACATGACGCTAATCAGCACAACCGCACCAACGACTTCTGGCTACCAATCAGCTCTGGCGTCAATCGGTAACTACTTTGTTGCTTCTGGCGTCTCTGGTAGTTCAAGCACTTATATGACCGATTATTGGTACGGTTCTACCTCATCGAACCGCGTTGTCTTTGTCGGCGGTAGCGCTAATAATGGCGCTGATGCGGGCGCGTTCGATGTGCTTGCGAGTAATGATTCCGGTGATTCGTATCGTGTGATCGGCGCGCGCCTCGCCGGTTAATGTTGTAAGGGGTTGACTTTCATGCTGATCCACGTTGTCAATGTCGGCAGTAACGCTAATAATGGCACTAATGCAGGCACGTTCAATGTGAATGCGAATAATGATTCCAGTAATTCGAATCGTAATATCGGCACGCACCTCGCTGGGAGTTTTAACTCAGAAAGAAACCCCTGTCCTGTAAAGGGCGAATATGTCAATCCAATACTGCTTGGTAGGGAAACCGAACAGCAGGGAGTCCAACAGCGATGAAGCGATATGGAAATCTGTGGCCCCAAATCACAGACTTGGAAAATATTAAACTTGCTCATAAGCAGGCGCGTCGCGGTAAGTCATTTTACTCCGAAGTAAAGATGGTAGATGCGGATATTGACAGGTATACCAAAGAAATACAAACCATGCTTGTCAACAAATCGTTTAGAACTAGCGCGTATGAAGTTGAAGATCGTTTTGACGGACGTAAGATGCGGCGTATCTACAAGCTACCTTATTATCCTGATCGCATTGTGCAGCACGCGCTTCTTAATGTCATCGGTCCAATTTTGGTCCGTGGTTTTATACGCGATACATTTCAATCTATACCGGGGCGCGGTACGCATGACGCTATGCGGCGAGTTAAAAAGTTAGTTATATCCGCCGATTGTCCGAAATACGCACTGAAAGTAGATGTAGAGAAGTATTACCCTTCCGTTAATAACATATTTATGAAAGAGTCCATTCGTAGAAAAATCAAATGTGTAGACACACTTTGGTTAGTAGATGACATTATCAATAGTATAGAAGGGCTTCCAATCGGCAACTATACAAGTCAACACTTCGGTAACTTATACTTAAATCAGTTTGACTGGTGGGTTAAACAACACGTTAAACCCCGCGGATACTTTCGGTATTGTGATGATATGTTGTTTTTCGCAGACACCACAGAAGAACTGATACGTATAAAGAATAAAATAGCGGCAGCCTTACGTCCTCAAGGGTTGGCGATCAAAGATAACTGGACGACGTACAACATCGAAAAACAGGGTGTTGATTTCGTTGGGTATGTATTCAAACCGCGCCAAACCAAACTTCGGCGGGCGATCGCTAGATCTTTCAAGGATGCGGCCAGTAAATTAACAAGGGCAAAAAGCGTCACAGAGAACGCGTTAAGCTGTATCATGGCGTATAAGGGGTGGGTAAAATATTCCAATTCTAAGCTTTTATGGCGAGAGCATGTATCTCAGCGACTAATTAATACATTTCCAAAACAGCTAAAAGGTGCGGTATGAAGGTATATACAGACATTGAACCACGAGTTTACGAGGTATCTGGATCTGAGTTACGGATCCACTGGGATATGCAACAAGTTGAAATCCCTGATATGGATGGTGAGACCCAGATTGTTTGGGGGTGTGACGAAGCCCTATGCAATATTTATGACGACCGCTCCAGCCTGATTGAGAAGATCATCGGCGTAGTATATAGCCCAAGTGCAGAGATCGCGACCATTAACAACCAAATAGATGACCCTGAGGCTTACGCGAAGTACCAATCATTTCGTACACAAGCCAAACAACTTGCAGACGGATGGCTTTCTAAATCAACATAAGGAGTTTCTATGGCCGATGTATCCGTAGCGCTCACTGGAGTTGTAGCAGCTGGGGGGCTTAATTTTGCTAACCCAATTGCAACCTATGAAGGCGTGCTGTTCGGGATGTCGGCCTTTGGGGAGGCCGGTTCCTCCCCTGCTATCTATGTTGATCAAAACGCGGTTACAGGCACTGCCAACGTCGAAGTCACAGGGGTACTGGCTAATGGGTTTATCGTCGGGGTTGATATCCCAACGTACATCACAGGACTCGAGACTACCGCCTCACTAGGTACAACGACACTAGACCTTCAGACCAACATCAACGCAGCTAAGGTTTGGGCTACAGCCGTTCTAACGGGTATCGAGGTGCAGACAGATGTATCGTTTGCGCTTGAAGGTGTGTCAGGGCAGTCGCTTGTGGGTGGGGTTGATGTACCGACATACGTCACCGGGGTCTCTGCTACTACATACGTCAACATCAACCTATTTCCGATGTCGGAAGGCACACTGCTTGGGTTCTCGGCGTTTGGTGAGCTAAATACACAAACCTCGTATGTACGCCCGCTGGTTGTAACAGCGGCTGCTAATGCCCTGACTGATAATGTTGGGTTGCAGGTAGTTGGGCAGGTTGGATCTGTATCAGTCCGTGCAGAAGCGCAAGTCAATGTCTTGGGGGTTAGCGCCACAGGTCAAGCAGGTCTGGTGGATGTCCCGGTTAATGTGTCTGGGGTTTCGGGTACCGCTACCCTTGGTTCGGTGGTTGTGGCCGCAGACTCGAATGTCTACCCGATCAATGTGTTCGCAACCGGGGTTGTAGGTGATACCGTAGTATCCGCTGACGCTAATGTTTCGGCTTCAGGTGTTAGCGCTGAAGCACAAGTAGGTGGTGTTGACGTTCCGACGTATGTCACAGGTGTTGCAAGTACCGGTGTAGTTGGTTCGGTGGTTGTCGCCGCAGATTCAAATGTCATCCCATTAGGGGTCTTCGCTACAGGTCAGGTTAAATCGGTTAGAATCTGGTCAAATGTGGATAACGCCGTGGCTACGAATTGGGTAGACATAGCAGCTTGATTTTAAGGAACTAATTATGTCGTCAACCTACTCCCCTACACTACGCCTCGAACTGATCGGTGCTGGCGAACAATCAGGTGTCTGGAACACTACAACCAATGCCAACCTCGGTACGCTCATTGAGCAAGCCATTACCGGAGTTCAAACCATCGCGATGGTGGACGCAAACAAAGCATTGTCGGCTTTGAATGGCTCGCCTGATGAATCGCGGAATGCGGTGCTGGTAATGACTTCAATTGGTGATCTTTCAGCGACGCGTGATGTTATCGTACCTCCGGCTGAGAAGTTATACGTTATTAAAAACAGCACCACAGGCAACCAAAGTATTCGGATCAAGACCTCTGGTGGCGCGGGTGTCACAGTCCCTAACGGCAAAACAATGGCTGTCTATTGCGACGGTACCAACACGGCGGTAAACACGGACTACTTCTCAACGTTGGTAGTAGATACTCTATCGGTTACAAACCTAACTCTAGGCTCAGGCACAACGGGTACGGGTGAGTACGTCCGCAAAACCGATGCCACTTTAACCTCACCAACCATCACAACCCCCATCGTCACAGGTGGTACTTACAGCTCACCAACCCTTACTGGCACCCCGGTTGCTCCAACAGCACCCTACAGTACAAACACCACACAAATAGCAACAACCGCTTTCGTTCAGGCGGCACTACAAGCCATATACCCAGTCGGTACGGTTTACACCAATGCCGCTAACGCTGCTAACCCATCTACGTTCTTTGGGTTTGGTACTTGGGTAGAGATCGGTGCTGGGCGTGTACTTATTGGGCAAGATACTGGCGATACAAGCTTTGATGTGCTGGGTGAAACTGGTGGTAGCAAAGACGCCGTTGTTGTGGCGCATACACACACCGGTAGTACGGGAAATGCTGGAGCGCATAACCATAGTGTAAACGATCCGACCCACTCGCACCAGCAATACACGATTGGAGAAAATAGTGGTATACGTGTAACCGATCACTCAGGCCAAGATACATGGGAAGGTGAGGCTTATCGCGGATTTTATACAACCGCATCGGCTACCGGGATTAGTCTTAACGGCGTCGGAGACCATACCCATACTGTTACAGTGAATTCAACAGGCTCCAGCGGCACTAATGCAAACCTACAACCCTATGTCGTTGTGAAAATGTGGCAGCGCACGGCTTAAGGAGACCTATATGACTTCACTACAAGGCGCACTTCGATCTAAGACTATGTGGTTCTCGCTGGCGCTGGCCGTATTCGGTGTGCTGGAGGCTTCGACTTCTTATCTGCAAGCGATGATTGGTCCTGAGTATTTCGGGTTTGTTGTCATCGGTATCGGTATCGTCACAGCTATATTGCGGATTCTTACAACCTTACCTCTGGATGAGAAGTGATGTTTGGATTGCCTATCCCTCCACAAGTGGTAAAGTACATCGGTATTGCCTTGGCGGTACTCGCATTGTTCGGGGTCGGGTACTACAAAGGTTATGCGAACCAGAAAGAGAAATTTGACACCTATAAGGCTGAGGTAGCGGCGCTCGCGGCGGCACAAGAAGAGAAAACCCAACAAATCGACAATAAGAATCAGAAACTTATTAAGGA
>Ga0181553_10002079_pt1 | contig 17863 bp, 17 predicted proteins | sample 011ome_17_FD_133753 | JGI IMG/M metagenome (GOLD analysis project Ga0181553, IMG submission 133753) | Coastal salt marsh microbial communities from the Groves Creek Marsh, Skidaway Island, Georgia - 011502XT metaG (megahit assembly) | ecosystem: Environmental > Aquatic > Marine > Intertidal...
GCCCGATGTTTTGGTGCGTCAAGAAACAGCCCCCAAATACGCGGGTGCTACCCAAGCCCAATTGTTTGCCTACACGCCAGACCCAGAATTGGTCCATGTTTGGGTGCATACGCTTCAATGGCCAGATGAAAAGACCCCAGATTTTGATGTACTGGGCGAACAAGCGCTTAAAATGATGGAAGATATGGGGGCCAAAAACATATTGACCGAACAAACCCCTCACACCACCCAAGATGAGGTGCAAGGTGTGCAGGTGTTTGGTCAAATGGATTTTGACGCATCCGGAGACAGTTATAAAAAATCCTACGCACTTTTGCTGTTTGGTGGCAATGGTTTTGCGCAATTGATCTGGGTGCATTGGCCTAAGGATGAGCCTTATGCGGCGCGTACAGCTCAGGAAATTATTCAATCCATTCAACTCAAAGAAACCCCATGAACTGGAAGGACATTACATGGGCTGAGCCCCAATGGTTGTGGCTGGGATTAGTGCTCCCACTGGCGCTGTGGTGGATGTGGTGGAGCCGCAACAAAACAAAAGCTCCCTTGTTGATTTCTGGACATCAAGGGCTCCCGGTGAGTCGTTGGGTCTCCGGCGTATCGATCGCGCTAAACGCGCTGAGAATAGTCGCGCTTGCGGCTATGATCTTGGCTATGGCTAGACCTCAGATCGTTTCCACCCAAACCAAAACCAAAACCACCCGGGGAATTGATATCGTCATGTCCATTGATGTGTCATCGAGCATGCTGGCCAAGGACTTAAAACCTAACCGACTTACGGCGCTTAAAAAAATTGCGGCTACTTTTATCGAGAGTCGACCTAACGACCGAATTGGTCTGGTGGTCTATGCAGGAGAAAGCTATACAAAAACCCCCATCACATCGGACAAAGGGCTGGTGCTCAGAGCGCTAGATGAAATACAATACGGGGGGCTAAACGATGGCACCGCTATAGGTATGGGCTTGGCAACCTCAGTCAATCGACTCAAAGAATCTAAGGCGCAGAGCAAAGTAGTCATTTTGCTGACGGATGGAGTCAACAATTCAGGTTTTATCGAGCCCCTCACGGCTGCTGAACTAGCCGTAGAATATGGAATAAAGACCTACACTATTGGGGTGGGAACAAACGGAAACGCTCAATTTCCGGTGGCCATAAACCCTGACGGCAGCTTTCAATACGCGCTTCAACAAGTAGAAATCGACGAAAACTTGATGAAGCGGATAGCGGAAAAAACAGGCGGCCAATACTTCCGAGCTCAAGATAATCAGGAACTCGAAGCGATTTACAACGAGATCAACCAACTCGAAAAAACCGAGATTGAAGAATTTAAATTCACCACCACCCAGGAGCTCTATAGACCCTTAGTGTTCTGGGCATTATTCATTTGGGTGTTGTACTGGTTGGTACAACACACCTGGTTAAAAAGTTTTGTCTGATGATCGTTTGGGATGAACCAACATACTTTTATCTGTTTGGGCTATTGGTCCTAGCTGCTCTGGTGTTCTTTTGGCATCAATGGTGGCAGATCAAAACGCAAAAAGCCTTTTCAAAATGGGGCGATCTACATCGACTATCGCCAAACAGATCTGGACTTAAAGTCCGGTTAAAAGCTTTGGTATTTGCACTTATTGTCAGCAGTTTAGTGCTGGCGCTCGTCAATCCTAAAGCGGGTATTGCGCGAAAAAAAGTGCAGCGAGAGGGCATTGACCTGGTGTTTGCTATCGATGTGTCTAAAAGTATGCTTTGTGAAGATGTGGCCCCGAACCGTCTTGACCGAGCCAAACACCTGGTGGAACAAATAACCCAGCAGCTTGCTGGCGACCGTATAGGCATCATTGCCTATGCCGCTTGGGCGGTGCCTCAGTTACCAATCACCACGGATTACGGCGCGGCCCAACTGTTTTTATCCTCGATAAATACTGACATGATCAGCTCGCAAGGAACGGCTTTAGGAGAGGCGATTGAACTTGCTTCAGGATATTTTATTGCCGAGGACCCAACCAGCAAAGTGCTGTTGTTGATCAGTGACGGAGAGGACCACGAAGGAATTGATGTGGCGGAAGCCGTAGCCCAAGCCAAAGAGGCTGGGGTTCGTATTTTTACCGTGGGCGTTGGAACCGAAAAAGGTGGTCCAATACCTATCAAAGAACGCGGTATAACACAGCAACTCAAAAAGGACGAGAACGGCGAGGTAGTCATTACCCGAAGAAATGAAACGCTGCTCAAAGACCTAGCCAAACAAGCCGGGGGCCAATACTACGCATTTGACCAAACGGAAACCGTAGTAAATGCCCTCATGGAAGATTTGGGGCAGCTCGACAAAACGACCTTTGCTGCAGAGGAATTCTCAGACTTTGAAGACCAATTTGGTTGGTTTGTGGGGATTGGATTAATTTTGATGGTTATCGATGTACTGCTGCTGGAACGCAAAACGCCCTGGTGGCAAAAACTTAAACTCTTTGAACCCAATAAAAATGCGTAAAGCTTGGATACTCTTCGTGATCGTTCACGCTGGGCTTTGGGGACAAACCCCTGAAGCAGCCAAACCTGAGGCGCCTGCACCAGTCGCAGTGCCGCTTCAGAAAAAAGCGCAAAACTTAACGGCCAAAGCAGGAAAAAACTTAGCTCAAGGAGCTTGGATGGAGTCAGAAGCGGATTGGCGCAGAGCGATGGCTATTGATCCAGGCCAAAAAGACGCTCCTTATAACTTGGGGAATACCCTTTTGTCAAACAACAGTTTTGAAGAGGCTACCACGGCCCTAGTTCAAGCGACAAAAACTGCTGAAACAGCCGATCAAAAACACCAGGCATACCACAACCTGGGCAATGCCCTCATGGCACAAAAGGCGTATGATCGAGCAGAAATGGCTTTTAAATCAGCCCTGAAAAACAAACCTGAAGACGACCAGACCCGATACAACTACGCATTGGCCAAGTCGATGCGGGAAAAGCAGGAACAAAACAAAGACCAGAACAAAGACAATAAAGACCAACAGGACAAAAAAGACCAGCAAGATCAGCAGGATCAAAACCAAGGAGGTCAAAACGATCAAAACAAACAGGACCCGAACAAAGGAGATCAGGACCAAAAAGATAAAAACAGCAAACCCCAAGACCCTGGGGATCAAGAAAAAGAGGATCAAAAACAAGGGGATGGCGACAAGAAAAAAGAACAGCCAAAAAAACCTCAAGAAGCACCTCAACCGCCTAAGAAACAAAGTCAGCTCTCTCCACAACAAATCCAAAACATGTTAGAGGCGCTGCAAAACGAAGAGAAGAAAGCAAAGGAAAAAATGGATAAACTCCAGAAAAAAGGAGTTAAATCCTCACAAAAAAAGGACTGGTAATGCAACAGATCAAACGTGTGCTATTGGGGATGCTTGCGTTGGTTTGGGCCACAGGAATGTGGGCCCAAGACAAAGAAATCCTCTTTGAAGTATCCGTGAGCAAAGAAAAACTGGGGCTCAATGAACGATTGCGCGTAGATTTCACCATGAACCGTGACGGAGATCACTTTGAAGCGCCGACTTTCAAAGGATTTAAAGTACTCATGGGGCCATCACAATCCACTAGCTCTTCGTGGATCAATGGTGTCCGCTCTTTTTCCAGAACCTTTTCGTTCATTCTACAACCCACCGCTAAAGGTTCTTGGACCATCGGACAAGCAGAAATCACGATTGACGGGACGGTCTATAAAACAGCTGCCAAGAAAGTAGAAGTTACCGAAGCGGTGGCTAAACCAAGTGATGAACAAACCGCCCAGGATGTGGCAGATCAGAATGTGCGGGTCATTTCAGAGGTGTCCAAAACAAATCCATACCTGAACGAGGGTATTCTGATCACCTATAAATTGTTAGTAGGAAACGGAGTCAATGTCACCAACTTTAATTCAGTAGATGCGGCGGAATACACCCATTTTTGGAACCAAGACTTGCCGATAAACGCCTATAACTTTGAGCCCACTACCTATGAGGGGAAATCTTATCAATCTGTGGTGCTCAAGCGCGTATTGTTGTATCCTCAAAAAACGGGGAAACTCAGCCTGAAACCCTATACTTTTGAACTTTCAGTAGACGTCCCCACCAACCGAAGGGACTTCTTTGGCAGACCGCTTTATGCCCCGGCCACCCGAGTAGCTACAACAGCTGAAATCACCATAGAGGTGAAAGAGCTCCCTGTAGAAAACAGACCAGCCTCTTTCACCGGGGCTGTGGGTAGCTTCGACTTTTTTGTGACCCCCAACAAAACCGCCTTGGATACTGGAACTGCACTTGAAGTTGAAGTCAGGGTAACCGGAAAAGGAAATCTGAAATTGTTTAGCCTACCGGAGCTAAAAGTTCCTGCTGCTTTGGAACGCTATGCGCCAGAAAACAAACAAAAAATAAACAACAGCCGCACGGGCATGGAGGGGTCCATCTCCGATACCTACACCATCATTCCCAACTTTCAAGGAAGCTATCCTATTCCGGGATTAGAATTTACCTACTTTGATCCCAAAGCCAAGAAATATGTGACCCGCTCCACGGAGGAAATCAACATTCAGGCGCTGGGTGGTGCCGTGAGCGGTGAGCCAACAAACACCCCAAGCACAACGCCAACGGTGCGCTCTGAAGGATTTAGGTTTATCAAATTAACCCATCAGCTAGCACCGATATCGAGCGGTTCGTTTATCGAAGACTTGAATTTCTATTTGATTTGGCTCATACCTCTCTTGTTGTTGCCCATATTAGGCTGGTGGATCCGATACAACCAAGCCCGTGGGAATGATTTGGGTGCACTCAAGAGAAAAGCTTCTTCCCGAATGGCTAAAAAATATTTGGGCCAAGCACAAAAAGCGCTTAAAACTCCAGACAACTTTTATTTAGCCCTAGAAAAATCGATGCAGCACTTCCTAAAGGCTCGCCTTTCGATAGAAACCGCAGATATGACTCACGACACCATAGAAGAGTTGTTGATGGCTCAGGGAGTCTCCAAAGAGGTTTCTGGCCGTTTAATCGAGTTGTTAAACCGATGTGCTATGGCTCGCTACAGTCCGAAAAAAATATCGGACATGCACGAAGATTACACCGCAGCCCTAGCTGTTCTTACCGACCTGGACAAACAACACCAAAGCTGATGAAAACACGTCTTTTGATTTTAGGATTGCTCTTGGGAAACTACTGCCTGTCTTGGGGACAAACCAACATCCAGGATCAAGCGGATGCCTGGTGGGCGGAAGCACAAAAAGCATATCAAGAAGAGCGATATACCGAGGCGATTGAGCAGTATCAGAAAATAAGCCAATCAGGACTGGCAGATGAAGCGCTGTACTTTAATTTGGCCAATGCCTACTACAAATCGAATCAGGTGGGCAACAGTATCTACTATTACGAAAAAGCCTTGCTCCTCAATCCTGAGGATGAAGATGTCGCGGCCAATCTAGCCTACGCGCAAAAAATGACCTTAGATCAAGCGGCGACCCCGCTGGCGCCAACCCTAGGCGCTACTATGGTAAGAAGTATTGTTCACTGGAATCCTAAGTACCTAAAATACGGGGCGTGGTTGGGCATGTGGTTGTTTGTCGCTTTTGTGGTGCTGTATCGATTAGGTGGGACGACTCGTGTGAAGAAATGGGGATTTGCCTTAGCTACCCTAAGCTTAATGACTGGATTAATGTGTTTTTCCGCAGAGTATTTAAGAGACTATTGGACTTCAAAAGATCAGCCAGCTATTGTCTTTGGCGTAGTATCTATTCGGGAGGCACCCGCTGTGAGCGCTCCAGAGTTATTTACCCTGAACGAGGGCACCAAAGTTCAGGTCCTGGAAGAGCTCGAAGGATGGGGGCACATTGCTTTGGCCGATGGAACTCAGGGTTGGATGGAGCTTTCAGGTTTAAAAAAACTGAGGGAATTACCTGAATAGACTCAATAACCCTCCTATTTTTATACCTTTGGAGGCTAAAATCCCTTTTCGCATAGAATTATGTTGGATCAACTGCAAAAACACTTGGATCAAGTGGCCGAATTCACTGCAGAAAACGCTGCTGCGGTGGAAGAATTTCGCATACAATACTTAGGTAAAAAAGGAGTCTTGGCCGCCCTATTTGCCGACTTTAAGCATATACCCAACGACCAAAAAAAGGAATACGGCCAAAAACTCAACGAGCTTAAAGAGCGTTGTGCCGAAAAAATTGACGGCTTTAAAAGCCAGGACTCTGGTCCATCTGCCAAACTCGGCAGTCTAGGCGATCTAACAAGACCTGGATACCCCATGCCTATGGGGGCTATTCACCCGATCAGTGAGGTGAAAAACAGAATCGTCGAGATCTTTTCACGCATCGGATTTAATGTTTCTGAAGGTCCTGAGATGGAGGATGATTGGCACAATTTCACGGCGCTAAATCTTCCAGAATACCACCCAGCCAGAGATATGCAAGACACCTTTTTCTTGCAAACTGAACCAGATTGGATGTTGCGCACCCATACCTCATCCGTTCAGGTGCGCTATATGGAAACCCACCAACCGCCTATTCGAACAATTTCTCCGGGTAGGGTGTACAGAAACGAAGCCATTTCCGCTCGATCCCATTGCTTTTTTCACCAAATCGAGGGATTGTATATCGATAAAAATGTATCGTTTGCTGACTTAAAACAAACACTGGCCTACTTTACCAACGCCTTGTTCGGCACGTCAAAAATCAGGATGAGGCCTTCTTACTTTCCATTCACGGAACCCAGCGCTGAAGTAGATGTTTATTGGGGCTTGGAAACAGAGACGGACTACAAAATGACCAAAGGAACAGGTTGGTTAGAGATTATGGGGTGTGGTATGGTCGATCCTGAGGTCTTAAAAAATTGCGGCATTGATCCTGAGGAATATTCTGGATTTGCCTTTGGTATGGGCATAGACCGAATCGCCTTACTCTTGCATCAGATTTCTGACATCAGGTTGTTGAGCGAGAATGATCTTCGCTTCTTGGAACAATTCCAACCAAGATTCTAGTGGGCGGAGCTTCCCCATTGATTGAAGGGGAACTTGGTCAAATTGGCGTTGTAGTATCTGGGGTCTCCCGTCACTTCTGATCCCAACCACTCAGGATGCTGAAATGTTTCATCAGTGCGACTGAGCTCTATTTCAGCGATTATTAACCCGAGATTTTCACCGGAAAAGACATCGACCTCAAAAGTGTGTGTGCCAGCAGGTACAAAGTACCGAGTTTTCTCAATGCGACCAGGGAGACACAAACTAAAAAGTGCCTGAGCTTCTTCACTTGACAAAGACTGCTCCCATTCAAACCGGCTGGTACCATCTGCACTGGATTGACCTTTAACGGTTAATTTGCCTCCTGTGTCCAGCACGCGCACGCGCACGACGCGCGCAGGATCAACAGACAAAAAACCTTGAGCGATAAACTCATGGTGGGTCGCCAGATGAATAAACTCCTGAGACTGAACCAAAAACTTACGCTCAATTTCTACCATAGCCTGAGGCTAAATGATTTCAGTCACTTTTAAAGAGTTCACCATGCCTTTTTCCTTAAGCGGCATGGAAGTCAACGTAATGGTATAATCCCCGGCTTCAAGTATTCCCTGATCTTTACCAATCTGGTTAAGATCGGCGATTGTTTGGTCCGTGGACTCGCGTTTGTCGTAGTAAAATGCCTTTACCCCCCAAAGCAAATTCAATTGAGATAAGATGCGTTTATTAGAAGTAAACACCAAAATGTGGCAAGAAGGCCTACACGCGGATACTTGGTACGCGGTAAACCCACTGTTGGTCAACAACTGCAAGGACTTGGCCTCAATATCTTTGGCCATGACAACGGCGTGGTAACATACCGATTTGGTGACAAATCGTTTAGTTTTTACCGATGGCGCTTCCGCAGGCACCTGAATGGAGTCTGCGTCCTCAACGCTTCTGAGAATTCTGCTCATCGTCTCAATGACCTGAACTGGGTATTTACCCACGGAGGTTTCTCCAGAGAGCATAACTGCATCCGCACCGTCCATCACTGAATTGGCCACATCGTTCACCTCAGCTCGGGTAGGCGTCAAGCTGTCAATCATGGTTTCCATCATCTGGGTAGCGATGATTACAGGGATACGCGCTTGTTTGCACTTGCGCACCAATTGCTTTTGAATCAACGGAACCTCATGAGCGGGAATTTCCACACCCAGGTCTCCACGAGCCACCATTAAACCGTCGCAGTAAGCGATGATTTGGTCGATATTTTCAATAGCCTCTGGCTTTTCAATTTTAGCTACAATGGGAATCTTATAGTCGGAATGCTCCTTGATCAAGTTTTGCAGATCCATGATGTCCTGGCTGTGGCGCACAAAAGAAAGCGCAATCCAGTCCACCTGTTGTTCGATGGCAAATACCGCGTCTTCAATATCTTTCTCCGTAAGCGCAGGTAGAGAAACATTGGTGTTCGGCAGATTCACCCCTTTTTTAGATTTAAAAGGACCTCCTTGAACCACCTTGGTCAAAACGCTGTCTACTCCGTTGGAGCTCACCACTTCAAACATGAGTTTTCCGTCATCGACCAACACTTTCTCTCCAGGTTTTACATCCTGAGGGAATTGCTTGTACGTCATATATGCCTTGGTCTTGTCTCCCACAAAAGGAGATCCAGTCATAAAGGTTACCTCATCGCCTGGAGCTACCACGCTGCCCTCCTCCATCACGCCCACGCGCAATTTAGGACCTTGAAGGTCTGCGAGAATGGACACGTGTAAACCGAGTTCTTCATTCAATGCGCGAATCATGTCTATGCGCGCTTTGACATCGGCGTAATCAGCGTGAGAAAAATTGACCCTAAATACGTCTACCCCTGCCAGCATCATTGATTTGAGCACTTCGGGATTTTCAGTCGCTGGACCTAAAGTGGCGACGATTTTAGTCTTTTTGGTGAGTAACATATTAAAAAATTAAATTGTTTTTTGATTTTAATTGGTCGTAATCAACGGCAAATGCCGTGACGACTGAGGGGATTTGCAGCAGTGCCTCCAAGAGTTGTTCCTCCAAAGCTTGATCTGCTTCATCCACTTTGATAAAATAATCGACTTCTTTTAATTCTGGAACCAAGCACGCCCTGGTGGCCACTGGGGTGGATTGAAATAAATCTCCGTACTTTTCTTGAGAGAACACTTCCGTTTGATTGGCGATTAATTGCCAATAAGCATCAGCGCTTAAATCTTCCCAGCCAAAAACAGAAAATCGAGCATCGCGGCCAAATTCAACATCTTGTTCTAGTCGCGCTAGCCGTGTATTTAGAGATTTGTTGATTTGGTAGGCCAATGTGTAGTCTTCTAAAGGGGTGTGAATGGCTATGAGCAGACAAGGCTCGTCGTAGTAATCAATCGACAATTTGTGTACTGCACTCATAAGGCCAAAATCGATACAAATATATAATTATTGCTGAGCAAACCCGGGCAAATCCATATATTCTGCACATCAACTATCTTGGTTTTGTTGTGTTTATCACACTTGGGTGGGCTTTTCGTTGGATTTTATCTTGAAGTGAAAAATAGGCGCGTTTTGAGGCGATTTCCTCTGCCTTTTTCTTGGATGTTGCCCTTCCTTTTCCCGTCACTACCCCATCGACAACTAATTTGACACAAAAGTGCTTCTGTGCATCATTTCCGGAATCCACCGAAATTTGATAATCAAATCGTTTCTTTTCCTTTTGAAACCATTCAATCATCAAACTCTTGTAGCTGGCCACTTTGCCTTCTAGTTGGTCTAGATCGACATGTGGCTCAATTATTTTCCTGTAAATAAATTGAGAACAGGTGCCGTATCCTTGGTCCAGATAAACCGCGCCCACCAAAGCTTCGAATAGATTCCCGAAAATATTGTCTCCGAAATGCTGCTCCTGGACTTTGCTGTCCACAAACTGTATGAGTTTTAACTCCTTGCCCAACTCGTTGAGGTGTTCCCTGGAAACAATCTTGGACCTCATCTTGGTCAGATACCCTTCATCACCTCCGGGTACGCTGTCGTAGAGATACTTGGCAATGATGGTTCCCAAAATAGAATCTCCTAAAAATTCAAGACGCTCATAGCTAAATGGGTGGCCATGAACGTCTTTTTTTTGAGCAGAACTGTGGGTAAATGCTTTGCGGTAAAGCTCTAGTTGTTGGGGGGTAAATCCCAAAATAGGCTTAAGTGCTTGCGCCAACTCTTTATCAGCTGCGCTTTGCTTGGTCGCCCTGGGCCAACGCAGTTTCATCAAACTCAGTCTTCTAAGGTTTTAAACACCACACAGGCGTTATGCCCGCCAAAACCAAATGTATTGCTCATCGCAACGCGCACTTCTCTTTTTTGCGCTTTGTTCAGCGTTAAGTTTAGTTCAGGGTTGATGTTTTCGTCCTGATTGACGTGGTTGATTGTGGGGGGTACAATACCGTATTTCATGGACAAAATAGAAGCGATGGCTTCAATAGCCCCGGCGGCTCCCAACAAATGCCCCGTCATGGACTTGGTCGAGTTGATGTTGATCTTGGGGGCATGATCTCCAAATACTTTGCAGATCGCTTTGAGTTCAGCTACATCTCCTAAGGGAGTCGAAGTGCCATGCGTGTTGATCGCGTCCACTTCATGGGGTTGCATGCCTGCATCTTTTAAGCAATTCTCCATGACCCGAACCACCCCTAGTCCTTCTGGATGAGGAGCGGTGATGTGGTACGCATCGCTAGATAATCCTCCGCCGGCAACTTCTGCGTAAATTTTAGCGCCACGGGCTTTGGCGTGTTCGTATTCTTCGAGGATAAGCGCTCCGGCCCCTTCACCCAACACAAAACCATCGCGGGTCGCGTCAAAAGGACGAGAAGCTGTCGCTGGGTCTTCGTTGCGCGTAGAGAGCGCTTGCATGGCGTTAAACCCACCGACACCAGCAATGGCAATGGCTGCCTCACTACCTCCAGTGACTACTACGTTGCAGTAGCCCAAGCGAATATAATTCATGGCATCGATCAACGCATTGGCTGAGGAGGCACAGGCAGAAACGGTAGTGTAATTAGGCCCCATAAAGCCGTGTTTGATCGAAATATTCCCTGGGGCGATATCAGCGATCATTTTAGGAATAAAAAACGGATTAAATCTTGGGGTTCCATCTCCAGCGGCAAACTCCAAACACTCGTTTTGGAAGGTTTCAAGTCCCCCGATACCTGCGCCCCAGATCACTCCGACGCCGTATTTATCCAATTTTTCCATATCAAAACCAGCATCAGCAATCGCTTCATCGGCGGCTACCATAGCATACTGGGTGAATCGATCTAATTTGCGGGCTTCTTTGCGGTCAAAAAACGCTAAAGGATCGAAGTCTTTCAACTCACAAGCAAACTGTGTTTTGAACTTAGCTGCATCAAAATGGGTGATGGGGGCTGCGCCACTCTTTCCGGAAATCAATCCTTGCCAATATGCCTCTAGGTTGTTTCCAATAGGAGTCAACGCTCCTAATCCTGTCACCACTACTCTCTTTAATACCATAGTATTTGCACGAATTATAGATGGGGGGAAATTAAAAAAAATTATCCATGCAGCGAAGACTACATGGATAATTGTATGCTTTTGGGGTCCCCGATGGGGAATGCTTACTTAGCTTGCTCGATATAGCTGATCGCCTGACCTACAGTGGCGATGTTTTCAGCTTGATCGTCAGGGATTTGGATGTCAAATTCTTTTTCGAATTCCATGATCAACTCAACAGTGTCCAATGAATCGGCTCCTAGGTCGTTGGTGAAGCTTGCTTCAGTGACAACCTCGTTTTCGTCTACGCCTAGTTTATCTACGATAATCGCCTTTACTCTTGATGCAATGTCTGACATAATAAGTGGATTTTTATATTTATATGAGGGCAAAAGTAAAAAAATTTGATAGAAACAAGCGACCTGGTCTTCAAAAACTGTTGTAATTTTAGACTTTGTCTGTAAAAACAAGGCTTCCCATGCGTAAAATCGCTCTTTTGGCCTCAGGATCAGGGTCTAACGTACAAAATATCGCTGAATATTTCAGGGATCATACCGGGGTTGAGATAGCTTTGGTCTTGACCAATAACCGCCACGCAGGGGTCATTGATCGATGCAAAGCTCTCGGACTGCCTTTGGTCTACGCTTCGGCGGAGGGATTAGGTCAAAAAGGATGGCTGCTCGGCCTACTTCAAGGGCTTGATGTAGACTTTGTCGTTCTAGCGGGATGGCTGAAAATGATCCCCCAAGAGGTGGTTCATGCCTACCCAAATGCCCTAGTGAATATTCATCCAGCATTGTTACCTGACTTTGGAGGCCATGGCATGTATGGCATGAACGTACATAAGGCGGTTAAGAAAAGCGGCGTACTTCAGACAGGTATCAGTATCCACTGGGTGGATGAGTTGTACGACAATGGCGCCTTGATCGAACAACACAGTGTCGATTTGAGTCCTGAAGACCAGCCAGAAGATATCGCCCACAAAGTTCATCAACTCGAATATGTCCACTACCCAAAAGCCATCGAACGCCTCCTCGGCGTTTAACCCCTCGGTACACATTTACACCGATGGTGCCGCTCGGGGCAATCCAGGCCCAGGGGGCTATGGCATTGTCTTGGAAAAAGTAGGGAGCACCTACAGAAAAGAGTTTTTTGGCGGATATCGATATACCACCAACAACCGAATGGAGCTCAAAGCGGTTATTGAAGCGCTGGGAAAACTAAAAACTCCAGGCATCGATGTCCTTATATATACGGACTCCAAATACGTCGTGGATGCCGTGGAAAAAAAGTGGTTGGACAAATGGGTGAAAACCGGGTTTAAAGACAAGAAAAACCCTGATTTATGGAAAGCATATCTTCAAGCGGCGGCCCCATTTAGGGTCAAATTCCAATGGATCAAAGGACACAACCAGCACCCCCAAAACGAACGGTGTGACGCCCTAGCTGTTGCGGCTTCCCACCAGCCCAATCTCCCCCAGGACAAAGGGATGCCATCCTGAGTATTTGTATTATCTTTGGGGCCAAATCTAAATCAATCCCATGTCCCAATTACTTGTTGTTGGCACCGTTGCCTTTGATGCCATTGAAACCCCATTTGGTCAAACTGACAAAATTTTAGGAGGAGCCGCCACCTACATCGGCCTTTCCGCATCGCGATTTAACACAGAGGTAGGTATTGTGTCTGTGGTAGGCGAAGACTTTCCACAAGAAGACCTCGACATGCTAGCTGGACACGGCATTGACCTCAGCGGCATAGAAATCGTTCCCGGTGGAAAGACCTTTTTCTGGTCTGGACGCTACCACAACGACCTAAATGTACGCGACACCTTAGTGACCGAACTCAATGTTTTGGCTGATTTTAAGCCGGTAGTTCCAGAACACTTTAAATCAGCTGAAGTGCTTATGCTGGGTAACCTACACCCACAAGTGCAGATCGATGTGATCCATCAAATGGCTCATAGACCAAAAATGATTGTCCTGGATACCATGAACTTTTGGATGGACCACACCTGGGACACCCTACTTGAGGTGATCTCTATGGTAGATGTCATCACCATCAACGACGAAGAGGCGCGCCAACTAAGCGGGCAGTATTCTTTAGTCAAAGCAGCAGCAGCGATTCATCAGATGGGTCCTAAATACGTGGTCATCAAAAAAGGTGAACACGGCGCATTGTTATTTCACCACCAACAAGTCTTCTTTGCGCCCGCCCTTCCTTTGGAAGAAGTTTTTGATCCAACTGGTGCTGGAGACACCTTTGCCGGTGGACTGGCTGGGTTTATCAGCGCCTCTGGAGGATACTCTTTTGAGCACCTAAAAACCGCCATTATTCAGGGGTCAAACCTCGCCTCGTTCTGCGTAGAAAAATTCGGCACATTGCGTCTGGAACAGCTTGATGAACAGGAGAGAATTCAGCGTTTAGAACAATTCAAAAATCTGACTCAATTCGATATTTCCCTACAAGGGGCTTAAAGATCTTATCCCTATATTTGCCCCATGAGTGACGCCATCAAACACGAGTGCGGAATTGCCTTGATTCGGCTGCTAAAGCCGCTTGATTACTACCAGAAAAAATACGGTACAGCCTTTTACGGGGTAAATAAAATGTACCTGATGATGGAAAAGCAGCACAACCGGGGCCAAGATGGCGCCGGGTTTGCCAGCATCAAGCTCGATATGCCTCCGGGCTCGCGTTTTATGAGTCGTGTTCGCTCAGCCAAAGCTCAACCGATCATGGATATTTTTGATCAGATCAATGAGCGCATCAATACCGCGTTGGTCCAAGATCCAAGCCTACTTCAAGATGTGGCGCGTCAAAAAGCTGAAGTCCCGTACATTGGCGAAGTGCTTTTGGGACACGTTCGCTACGGAACCTTTGGCAAAAACAGCATCGAAAGCGTCCATCCCTTCTTGAGACAAAACAACTGGATGCACCGCAACTTAATTGTAGCTGGTAACTTTAATATGACCAATGTTCGCGAGTTGTTTAACAACTTAGTGGACCTGGGTCAGCACCCAAAGGAACAGTCGGACACCATTACGGTCATGGAAAAAATCGGCCATTTCTTGGACGATGCGGTAGCTAAACTGTATAAAAAAATCAAGCAAGAAGGGGTGACTAAAAAAGAAGCAACCCCGCTGATTGCTGATCGATTAAATGTGGCCAAAATACTCAGAAAAGCAGCAAAAAACTGGGATGGAGGATATGCGATGGCCGGCATGATTGGCCACGGAGATGCTTTTGTGCTAAGAGATCCTTCAGGAATCCGCCCTGCCTTCTACTACCACGATGAGGAGGTAGTTGTTGTGGCTTCAGAAAGAGCTGTGATTCAGACCGTATTTAATGTTCCTTTCACGGAGGTACATGAAATCGATCCGGGCCATGCGCTGATCGTAAAAAAGAGTGGATCTGTGTCCATGCCGGAAATTCTAGAACCAAGAGCTCGGAAATCTTGTTCTTTTGAACGCATTTATTTTTCCAGAGGCTCTGACCTGGAAATCTATCAAGAGCGCAAGGCCCTAGGCAAATACTTATTTCCACAAATCTTAGCATCCATTGACCACGACCTAAAAAACACGGTCTTTTCCTACATCCCCAACACCGCTGAAACTTCCTTCTTCGGTTTAGTTCGGGCAGCTCAGCGCTACCTAAACAAAAAGAAAGAAGAGCAGATATTAGCGGCTAAAGGTCAGCTTTCCCCAGAAGAACTCCACGAGATTCTCGACATCCGACCACGCATTGAAAAAGTAGCGATCAAGGACGCTAAGCTGCGCACCTTTATCACCCAAGACAGCGGCCGAGACGATCTAGTCGCCCACGTATACGACATCACGTACGGTTCTGTGCGCCCAACCGATAACTTGGTGATTATCGACGACAGTATCGTACGCGGCACTACCTTGAAAAAAAGTATCTTAAAGATTCTTGATCGCCTTAATCCAAAAAAGATTATTGTCGTTTCTTCTGCACCTCAAATCCGCTACCCGGATTGTTACGGCATTGATATGGCTAAACTGGAGGATTTTATTGCCTTTAAAGCAGCCCTAGCTCTTCATCAAGAACGGGGAACCATGAACCTGGTCGAAGAGATTTACCACCGATGTCTCGCGCAAGCGGAACTTCCTGATCAAGAGGCGATTAATCACGTTACCGCATTTTACGAACCGTTTACCGTAGAGGAAGTCTCCCGTAAAATCGGGGAATTGCTGACTCCTCAAGAAGTGCGCGCTGAGGTTGAAATTGTTTTTCAAACCATTGAAAATCTGCATTTAGCGATCCCTATGCACCAAGGTGACTGGTATTTTACAGGCCAATACCCAACCCCTGGTGGTATGAGGGTGGTGAATCGCGCATTCATCAACTTTTTTGAGGGCAAAAACGAGCGCGCTTACTAATTATTTTCCTCCTAGGAGGAAAAACCCTTCGTTGATCGGAGATGTGCTCGGATAAACCTGGTTTTTGTGCCGTAAGTCAAATGATCTGCGCCACCACATAATCACTCACTAATTTAGCTGAATAACCACGCGCTTGTAGGTAGCTGGTGGCTAGATTGGGGAAAAGGCGGGCCGATGGCCCGCCTTTTTAATTTAATTGGTCCTTGCTCATATCTTGTGAATAACTCACTGAAAAACAATGTGAAAACTCAGTTAATTTCCCTTGTAGATTATCTCTATATAACTACATTTGTGTCACCATAGCATAAGTAGGTTAAGTTTATGGTAAGATTTGGGATGAAAAAGCCGGCGTAAGCCGGCTTTTTCTATGTAAAAAGCCCCCTGCAGCAGTAGCTGCAGGGGGCTTTTGTCAAAAATACTGTATTACTTTCTAGTAGCTAATCGCTCAGCTACGTAGTTCCAATCAATTACTTCAAAAAAAGCGCTGATGTAGTCAGGGCGTCTGTTTTGGTAATTTAGGTAGTAAGCGTGTTCCCAAACATCTAAACCTAGAATAGGGAAACCACCACATCCAATTCCAGGCATAAGCGGATTGTCTTGATTGGCAGTAGAGCAAACTTCTAAACTGCCATCTGGCTGAACACAAAGCCAAGCCCATCCAGAACCAAATCGGGTAGCAGCGGCTTTGGAAAATGCGTCTTTAAATGCGTCAAACGAGCCAAATGCAGCGTCGATGGCTTGGGCCAGTGCGCCAGTTGGCAGACCACCTCCCTGAGGACTCATGCAAGACCAAAACAAATTATGGTTGTAAAAACCACCACCATTGTTGCGCACAGGCGCATTGTTTAAATCTAAACCTCCTAAAATTTCTTCGATAGATTGTCCTTCTAAAGCAGTGCCTTGGATGGCGATATTCAAATTAGTGGTATAGGCTTGGTGGTGTTTGGTATGGTGAATTTCCATAGTGCGGGCGTCCATATGTGGGGCCAATGCGTCATATGCATAAGCCAATGCGGGTAGTTCAAAAGCCATATTTTTTCATTTTTGGGTTCACCTGCAAATTTACGGATTTTTTAAGGGGTCTACCCTATGAAAATGTTAAGAAATACCCCTTTGTTTTGACCATAGGACCTTCGGGTTATGGGTTGGATTGATTAATTTGCAGGGGTATATGATGGCTCCCTACCAAATTTATAGTGCATCGGCTGGGTCAGGCAAAACATTTGCCTTGGCGCAATCCTACTTAGCGCTTATTTTGGAAGATGAGCGTCCTTTGGCCTTCAAAAATATATTGGCCCTGACCTTTACCAATAAAGCGGTGGGGGAGATGAAAAAGCGGATCCTCCAAGCGCTGTACGACTTCGGACACCACCCCAAGGGTTCCGCTGATCTTTTTGATGCGGTACAGAAAAGTCTGGATATCGATCCTGCTTTGCTCAGGGCTAGAGCCAGAAAAAGAGGAAAGGAACTGTTGCATCATTTTGCCTTTTTTGATATCTCTACCATTGACAAATTCAACCACCGTATCCTGAGAATTTTTGGAAAAGACCTGAAGCTACCTCCTGATTTTGAGGTGATCTTAGACACGGGTGAACTGGTCACACAAGGGGTAGAACTGCTCATGGATCAAATAGGTATCGATCCCGAACTCACGGAAATTTTGGTCGCGTATGCCCTGGAAAAAATGGAGGGCAATACCAGTTGGGATCCCAGTCAAAATTTGAAAAAAGTGGGCATGATGCTGTTTGAGGAACTGCATGGTTCTGGAATGGATGCGGCCCAAAGCGCCGACCCAAAAACCCTTAAAGCATTAAAAAAACAGCTGAAAAGAGATTGGATTAAACGCTCAGAAACTCGCGCCCATAAAGCAAACTCTTTATTGGCTCAGATGGGCCAAAAAGGAATCGAGCACACCTCTTTTACCCGTGCTTCTTTGCCTAAATGGCTAGAAGAAATTGCCAGAGACGGGATGGAAAAAATTAAGGAGGCTCAGTGGCTGGAAAATTTTGGAGAAAC
>Ga0181553_10002089_pt1 | contig 17818 bp, 18 predicted proteins | sample 011ome_17_FD_133753 | JGI IMG/M metagenome (GOLD analysis project Ga0181553, IMG submission 133753) | Coastal salt marsh microbial communities from the Groves Creek Marsh, Skidaway Island, Georgia - 011502XT metaG (megahit assembly) | ecosystem: Environmental > Aquatic > Marine > Intertidal...
GCCTCGCTGCCGATGCACCTGGTGGTGTCGTGCGCAGCGCGCTCGATGCCGACTGGCACCGCGTCTGCGCCGATCCAGCAGCGATCAGCCGCGCCCGGTCGTGGAGCATGGATCGCAATTCGCACCTTCGATCCGCGACGACACCCCTCCTGTCTTGCTGCAGCGCTCATCTCTGATGCCGTGTACCGAGCGTTCCATGCGGAGAACCGACGCCAGGTACCGCGCGAGACCGTGTCGGAATTCATTGGTGACCAACCGTCGGCCGTCGACGAGCACGACCTCCATGCGTTACGACAGGTGCTGATCGAAGCCCAAACGGCGGGTCTGGATCCTCTCGATGTCGAAGTTGTACGACGGGTCATCGTCGGCGGGTCACCCCGAGGCCGTGGCCGCCGACCTCGGGGTGACCGCACGCGCAGTGCGCTACCGATGCACCCGGGTCGTGGCCGAGTTGGCCAGGTTCACCGAGATCGGTGACCTCAGGCCCGCTGGGTGAAGTTGGGGCGCCGCTTATCGAAGAAAGCCGAGATCCCCTCTTGGCAGTCGGGGGTCACGATGCCCGCGGCCATGACCTCCATTGCGTAGGCGTAGGCCTTGGGTTGATCCATATCGACCTGGGCGTAGTACGCGCGCTTGCCGATGCCTTTGGCCATCGCCGACCCACGGATCGAGCGCGCCATGAGGTCATCGACGGCATCCACGAGTTGGTCATCGGGCACCACACGATTGATCAAACCCCACCCCGCAGCGGTGTGGGCGTCGACCGCATCACCGGTGATCGACAGTTCAAGGGCATGTTTGCGATGCAGTTGACGCGCCACCGCCACGAGCGGCGTGTTACAGAACAATCCGCCCTTGCCACCCGGCAGAGCAAACGACGCGGATTCACCGGCGATGGCCATATCGCAGGTGGCCACCAGTTGACATCCTGCCGCTGTCGCCAGCGCATGCACACGAGCGATGACCACCTGGGGTATCTCCTGGATTGTGTTCATCATTCGGGTGCAGACCTCGAGGAGTGAACGCGCCTCGGGCAGGCTGGCATCGACCATGTCGCCGAAATTGTGGCCGGCGGAGAACACCGGGCCGTTCGCGGCGATCACGACGCCGAGCGCATCGGACGCGCCGACCTCGTCCAGGGTTGCTTGCATCTCCAGCATCACGTCGCGCGACAGGGAGTTACGCGTCTCCGGACGGTTCAAGGTGACGGTGACCACATCGCCCGAGCGTTCGACAGTGAGGTTTGTACCCATGGGCACACCCTTGCACACCCTGTGCGCGTCGCCGCGTTTGGACGGCAACGTCCTCGTGCGCCCCCAGGGGGTCGAACCCTGAACCAACGGGTTAAAAGCCCGCTGCTCTGCCATTGAGCTAGAGGCGCCGGAGGCGGAGCAGAACCCGGAGAGAAACTCGCCCAGACGCCGAACCGACTGGTTTCTCAGGCTAGTTCGCTCAGGATGAAACCGAACAGTGTCTCGAACACAGTCCCGGCTACGAGGCGGTCCATCCGGTGACAGCCAGAACTCTGAAGATCATGACCCGCGCGAACGGTTTGTCACGGTACTGCGGGTACTTCGCCGCTAGCAGGTCGGCAAGCCGCTCGGCTCCATTCTCGTCGTCGTCAACTCGCTCGAGTCTCACTCGCACCCACCACAAACGCGACCAGTCAGAGCGATCCCACAGGTCCACGAGAAGGGTGGCGCGCCGGTCGGTCACGAGGTTCTTCTCGCGTTGCAACGACGTCGTCGCCTTGGGTTTGACGGTGTCGATGGGAATGCCAATGAATCCGCCGGCGTCGATCGCATAGACGACGGGCACCGAGTCGATACCGCGTTCGGGATGAAGGGTGGACAAAACCCCGTGATCATGGAGAGCCACGCGGCGCAAGGCTTCATCGGACGTGATTTTCATGATCCCCGAATCTTTACGCACGAATCTTGACCAGACGGTTGTTCGGTAATATATCACGCATGATACAAATTGAAACGGAGCGGCTATGAACCTTGCAACGTGGATTCACCGGAACTCGGCGCTTCGGCCGGACGCGCCTGCCATCGCTCTCGGCAAGTCGGTTCATGCGACGTGGTCGCAGTTTGCAACAACCATTTCGTCGGTTGCGACGGCTCTTCACGAGACCTACCAGCTCGAAACAGGAGCTCGCGTTGCCATCGTGATGCGCAACCGAGCCGAATATCTCGAAACAATGTTCGCTGCATGGCATGCGGGCCTCGTCGCCGTTCCAATCAATGCACGACTCCACCGTGACGAAATTGCCTACATCGTGGGCCACAGCGGATCCTCGATCGTGGTGGCAGACGATGAACATGCTGACGATGTTCGGTCACTCATGGGCGACGTGTCGTGTCTGCGCTCCGTGATCGTGGCACCCAGTCAGGACTGGGACCGAATGGTTTCATCGGCCCCGTCGCCGATGGTCGAACGATTGGCAACGGAGTCGGCATGGCTCTTCTACACGCGCGGAACCACCGGACGACCAACAGGAGCCACGCTCTCCAACCGCAACCTGTTGATGATGTCGCTCAGTTACTTCGCCGACATCGATCCGATCTCGCCCAACGATGCCGTGTTGCACGCCGCGCCTCTTTCGCATGGGTCCGGTCTCTATGGTCTTCCCCACATCGCCCGCGGCGCGGTGAGCGTGATTCCAGAATCCGGTGGCGTGGAAGGCGAGGAGATCGCTGCACTCATTTCGCGTTGGCCCGGAACTTCGTTCTTTGCTGCACCAACCATGGTGAAACGTCTGACCAGCGATACCGCCATTACCTCCGCGGATCTCTCGAACCTGAAGACCATCATCTACGGCGGCGCGCCGATGTACATGGCCGACCTCGAAGATGCGCTCGCCGTGTTCGGGCCAAAATTGGCTCAAATCTACGGACAAGGCGAAACCCCGATGACGATCACCGCCTTGTCGAAGGCACAGCATGCGAACACAATTCATCCTCGTTGGCGCGACCACCTGCAGAGTGTCGGATTCCCGCGCACCGACGTGGAAGTGCGTGTTGTCGACGAGGACGGTCGCTCACTCCCCATCGACGAGATCGGAGAGGTCGTCGTGCGCGGCGACGTGGTGATGTCTGGCTACTGGAACAACGATGCTGCCACCGCCGAAACTATTCGGGGCGGCTGGCTGTACACCGGCGACATGGGCAGCTTCGACGAGGATGGTTGCCTCACGCTGCGCGATCGATCGAAGGATCTCGTGATCAGTGGTGGAATGAACATCTATCCGCGCGAAGTCGAAGAAGTGTTGCTGCAACATCCGACGGTCAAGGCAGTTGCGGTGGTTGGCAGACCCGACCCTGAATGGGGTGAGTCGGTGGTCGCATTCGTCGTCGCCGAGGAGGGCGCCCCGGTTCCCACCGTCGACGAACTCGATCGTCTGTGCATCGAACACATCGCACGTTACAAGCGGCCAAAGGAGTATCGAATCGTGGAGTCACTGCCCACGAACAACTACGGCAAGGTGGTCAAGCGAGAGTTGCGAGAACTACTCGAATCCGAGGCCTGAACGGCAGTCTGTTTCGTCGCTCTATTGCTCGGCGAGCAGATCGTCGACGAGAGCGTGGATGGTCATTCGAAGGTCGTCCACCGCATTGGGGTCCAACGCGGAACGACAGCGCATCTCTTCCTGAATCGCGGCGGCCTTGGCTTCCAGCGCTCGGCCGGACTTCGTGAGTTCGACTTTCACGGCGCGACCATCGGTTTCGTCTTCTATTCGTCTCACCACACCTAACGTCTCCAGCCGGTCGATGATCGGAGAAACGGCATGTGTGGCCAGATGAAGCTCTTCGGCGATCTCTCCCAGCCGACAGGGCTGACGCTCCCACATCACCAAAAGGACGAGGTACTGCGGATAGGTGAGACCGATCTCGGCAAGAAGTGGTCGATAGGCCCGGGTCATCGCGTTCGTGGCCGCATACAGGGCGAAACAGAGCTGATCCCCCAGGCGACCAGCCTGGACATGTGAACCAACGGACGCAGTGCGAGGTTTTTTTGATTGCGGAGCCACTTGAAAAACCATATCATGCGTGATAGAAATGTCATATCACGCGTGATATATATCTCGACAAGAGCACGCTGAACACCAAAAAATCAGCAAATAGGGGGAAATCAAGATGAAACTCGCTCTGTACCTGCCGAACTTCCGCGACAAGGTGACGGTCAAAGAACTCGAGGATCTCACCGCACTCGCCGAAGAACTCGACTTCGATTCTGTGTGGACACTCGACCGCATCATCGTCCCTGAGGCATCCGACCACGGCGGCTTGACCTACCCGTTCGGAATGATGGAACAGTTCCCGTTGCAGATGCCGGTGTCGGCTCGTGGGCAATGGCTGCACGGCATGCCGCTGATTCCGTGGCTCGCCGCGAAGACGAAGAAGGTTCGCATCGGAATGAGCATCATCGACACCCCGTACCGTGCGCCCGGTGTGCTGGCCGGCGAGATCGCCACCGTCGACCACCTCTCGAACGGTCGCGTGAATGTGGGAGTCGGTTCAGGCTGGATGCCCGAGGAATTTGCCGCGGCAAGTGCCTCGCACATCTTCCCCAAGCGCCACAAGCACGTGCGCGAAACGCTCGAAATCATGCAGGGAATCTGGACCAACGACATCTTCGAATACCACGGAGAGTTCGCCGACTTTGCACCCTCGGGTTTCGGAGCAAAACCCGTGCAGAAGCCACATCCGCCGATCTACTTCAGCGGTCTGAAGGATCCGAAGCGTTCCGCAAACCGAATCGCGAAGTACGGCCTCGCGGGATGGATTGGTATTCAGGACACTCCGACAGAGATCACTCGATGGAAGCAGGAGATCGGACGCGAGCTACAAGAACTGGGGAGCGATCGCAATCTCGACGATGGTTTCGACATGTGCAGCATGATCTGGTTCACCATCACCGACCAAGAAACCGACCAGACCGACAACCACAAGTTGACGAATCTGCTGGTTGGTACCGAGAAGCAGATCACCGATCGATTGAAGGCCTACAAGGAAGCTGGCATGAACATGCCGCTCATCTGGCCACCATTCGCCGATGTGCCGGTGTCGAAGACTCTCGATGATCTGAAGCGCCTGGTGAATGACATCATGCCGAAGGTGAACGCGTAAAGGATCTTCTTGGTTGCTGCGGGCTTCGCAGCAACCGAACCTACGCCACCGCTGGCGGACCTGAGGGTTGGACCTGGGAGTATGGGTTTGTTCGCAGAACAATTGATCCGTAACCGAGTTCACCCAAACGCGTAACTGGCGGAAACCCTTGACGCTGCCCTACAAGGGCTAGGGACTTTCGCTCCGCCTCCAGAGGCGCCAGCCCGGGTGAGACTATCGGCGTCGTGCCAACGCCCTGCGTGGTGCCACCGCTGGCGCGATCAGCGACGACGCCGGAGCACACGCGACAGGATCGACGCGCGGTGACAAACGGGCTCGACGTTGCCATCGACCGCTCGCGACACAACATCAAAACGCGCCGGGAGGTCAACTGGAGTAGTGGATCCCACGAGATCCACAAGTCCTCCGGTGACACCAATGGTGCCGAGCAGTGCACTGATCGCAGACTCGTTGTCGAGCAAGGTCACCGAACCGTCGGGGGCCACTGCGTGCAGGTGCGGGAATCGTGCCCGCATCACGTCGGTGAGGTCCTGTGGCAATGTGCGCCCGTATCGCCACAGACAGAACGGATTGAGTTCCGCAACGACCACCGGCGACCATCGGCCCAGAGTTGCCTGTGCCCCCTCGAGGGCGCGCACCTCGAACCCTTCGACGTCGAGTTTGATGAGGTCGACACGGTCAAGTCCGCAGTCGATCACGATGTCATCGATGGTTCGCTGCGCCACGGTGACGACATTGGCAGTGGCGGGAGCACGCAGACCGGTGCCCGCGGGGGCGACATACCCCCACGCGCCACCGTTGGCGTCGGCGTGGTATTCGATCTCCCCCGATGTTGCGCCGACGGCAGCATGAACGACGTCGACCGACGCGCCGCGGGCCTGCGCTGCAGTGGCGCGCAGGCCCTCGATGAGGTGCGGGCCGGCCTCCACCGCAACCACTCGGCCCGCGGGCACGACCTGCGACATCGCAGCCGACACAAATCCCAGACATGCGCCGACGTCGAGCACCACGGCATCGGCTGCCAAGATGCGCTGCGCCACCGACACGACCGGTTCGAAATTGTCGGGTGCAGCAAGTTGCGACTGCAGGTACATGTCGGCGGGATCGGCAACGATGTCAACCTCAATTCCCGACACCGCATTCGTGACGCTGCGCAACGGGGACGTGGCCGGATCCGACATCGAGGTCACGCTAATCGCCCGACACGTAACCACTGTCGACACTGAGTCCTAACCTGTTCTCTATGGGTCTGCACGATTGGGGTGCCAGCGCAGCCGAGATTGCAGCTCCAATGGTCGGCGACGAGCTCATTGCCGACCCACACACCGTCGCCACGCGTTCAATCGAACTCGAGTCACCACCGCATGAGGTGTTTCCGTGGCTCCGGCAGATGGGTTTCGGTCGCGCCGGTTGGTACAGCTACGACTGGATCGACAACTTTGGACGAGCCAGTGCCCGCGACATTCGACCAGAACTCCAACAGGTCGTCGCGGGCGATCGGATTCCGGGTGCACCGCGGTCGATGGCCGACTTCACCGCAGCGGTCGTGGACGAACCACATGCATTCGTATTGGCCGTGTCCAGCACGGGCCGTGTGGGGCGGCGCATCGGGTTCACCCTCGCCTACGAGTTGCACCCCGTCAGCACCGGCACGCGACTCGTGACCAGAATGCGCGCCCGACTCGATCTGCCCGGTGGGCGAATCCTGGCGCGTCGACTCCTGGGGCCAGGTGACGGGATCATGGTGCGACGACAACTTCTGAACCTCGCCGATCGCACCCGCACATCCGCCTGAACGATCGACCGGCCTCGCCCAACGCATCCGATCTCGGCCAGACTGCACCCATGGCACGACCGAATGAAGACATGGGACGCGTAGGGCTCTGGTACGGAGGTATCGACGCCTTGGCATCGCCGCAGGCTCGCGAAGCAGCCCAAGAGGCCGAGGAACTGGGCTACGGGGCGCTGTGGCTGGCCGAGGCCGTGGGCCGTGACCCCTTCGCCCATGCCGGCATCTTGCTCAGCGCCACCGAACGCATCGTGTTGGCCACCGGCATCGCGAACATCTACGCCCGCGATCCGATGACGATGGTGGCCGGCCAGCGCACGCTCGCCGAGGCATTCCCCGGCCGGTTCATGCTGGGGCTCGGGGTCAGCCACGCTCACCTCGTTGCCGGGGTGCGTAAGCACGACTACTCCAAGCCGTACTCGTACATGGTGGAGTACCTCGAGAAGATGGCCAAGGCCCGCTTCATGGCGGCTCAGCCGTCGGTCGAGCCCGGTGTTCTGCTCGCCGCGCTCGGCCCGAAGATGCTGGAGTTGTCAGCCAACGTGGCCAACGGTGCGCATCCGTATTTCACGACGCCCGAGCACACCGCCATCGCCCGCGAAACGATGGGACCCGACGCCCTGCTGGCCCCAGAACAGATGGTGGTGCTCACCACCAATGCCGACGAGGCTCGCGCCATCGGTCGCGCGGGGATGGCGATCTATCTGGGTCTGCCGAACTACTACAACAACCTCGCACGACTCGGCTTTGATGAGACCGACTGGACCGACGGCGGCAGCGACCGCCTCGTGGACGCCATCGTGGCCTGGGGAACCGAAGAACAGATCGCTGCTCGCGTGGCCGAACATCACGCCGCAGGCGCCGACCACGTCTGTGTGCAGGTGTTCACCGCCGACCCCACGACCGCTCCCATCGAGCAGTGGCGTCGCCTGGCACCGGCTCTGCTCGGATAGGCCGTCACAGCGTTCACCCATCGGCGCTCAGGCCGTTCGCTGGGCGCGTGTGTGTGACCACCCTGTGCGTCGCAGCGACGAATATTTTCTGAGATTTTTTACCCCTACGGGGTAACCGGCGTAGTGGCCGTTGCAGGCCTTGACAGACGCCCTCGGTGACGGGCATCGCTGGAATATATGAACCAGCGACAGACCCGTTCCTCCACCTCATCTGCGACCACATCAACCAGCACGTCACGGTCGGCATCGGGCCGCCGAGCGACACGCCCGGCGCCGGGACTGGGACGTCCTCCATTTCGTTGGACCTGTCCGGCGTGCGGATTGTTTGTCGACACCCTGGTGCGAGTGAGCGCTGCACCGACGTGTTCGAACCACTCCGGCGGCGGCCGCGTGATGGTGCCCACCCGGATCCGATTTCGCAATATCGGCCGTGACGCGGCAACACCTGATGCGGCGCACGGCATCGACGATGCGTGACCCCGTCCCTAGAGCAACCGCTACGGTCGCTGCCATGAGCGCAGTTGATCAATGGGCCGCTTCTCTTGCCGAGTGGGGCATCCCCGACGAGATTCTCGCCGCGGCCCCACAGTCGCCGTGGATCCATCCGGTCTCCACATTCACCCCCTCGGGTGATCTCTTCGTGGACACACCATCGCGTCATCTCGCCCTCGACGCCCTGTCGCCCGGTGACTCGGTGCTGGATGTGGGCTGTGGTGGGGGACGCGCCGCCTTTGGCCTCACGCCACCCGCCACCGAGGTAGTCGGCGTGGATCACCAGGCCGGCATGCTCGAGGTGTTCGCAGCCCAAGCCGCCGAGCGCGGTGTGACGTGCACAACGGTGCTGGGCGACTGGCCCGATATGGCGCCGCATGCTCCGGTGTGTGACGTGGTCGTGTGCCACCACGTGTTCTACAACGTGGCCGACCTCGGGCCCTTCGCACAGGCCCTCGCTGCGCGTGCTCGACGACGGGTTGTCGTGGAGTTGCCGCAACGACATCCCCTGTCGCGTCTGTCCCCCGCATGGGAGCACTTCTGGGGTCTGCAACGGCCACAGCATCCCACCGCGCACGATGCCGTGGCGGTTCTCGCCGAGATCGGTATCGATGCGGCGATCACTACTTGGGAAGAGGACGCTCCCTCTGCACGGCCGGTGACCGATGTCGACGTGGAACACACCCGGATCCGACTCTGTCTCACCGCGGATCGTGACGATGAGGTACGTGAGTTCCTCACGGCGGAGACGCCAACGGGTCGATCACTCGCAACGATCCACTGGGATGTGTAGTACCGATCACCTGACTCTCACCCGATTCCGTCGTCGCAGGTGCCAATTGTCCGTACATTTGCTACGGTGTGGGTATGTGCCGCCGAACAACATGCCGTACCTGCAATAAGCCGTCCTGGGCCGGATGTGGCCTCCACGTCGAGCAGGTGCTCGCCGACGTTGCGCCCAGCGACCGCTGCGCCTGCGCCGCCACCGGGTCGGCCAACCGACCCTCGGCGCTGAAGCGCCTCTTCGGGCGACGCTGACACCACACCCCCATCTGCGCACCGGTCACCGATTCCCGCCACAGGCTCGTCACATGACAGCCTGACCCCGTGCCCATCATCGTGACCGACACCGCAGATATCCGCACGCTCACCCTCGATCGCTCCGAGGCCCTGAACGCGCTCACTCCCGCCCTGCTCACCGAACTCGCCGACGCTCTCGATACCGCAGCAGCCGACGATGCCGTTCGCGTTGTCGTCCTCACCGGCACAGGGCGCGCCTTCTCCGCTGGCGTCGACCTGAAAGCCCTCGCGGCAGAACCCCCTGCTGACGGCGACGTGTCCAGGGCGTTGAACACCCCCGCGCGACGGGCCTGTGACTTGCTGTCACAGATGCCGAAGGTGACGATCGCCAAGGTCAACGGACACTGTTACACCGGCGCACTCGAACTGGCACTGGCGTGTGACCTGATGATTGTCAGCGATGCCGCCAAGCTCGGCGACACGCACGCCAAATGGGGTCTGCGTCCCACGTGGGGAATGAGCGCCCGACTGATCCGAGCCGTCGGAGTGACCCGTGCCCGCGACCTGTCCTACACCGCGCGAACCTTCACCGGAGCGGAGGCCCACGCCTGGGGTATGGCCAGCCAGTGCGTTCCCGCCGACGAACTCGATGCAACCGTTGACGGCCTCGCTGCACAGATCGCCGCCAACGACCCGGCATCGATCGCTGCCTACAAGGACCTGTACCGCAGCCAGCAGGACCGCGGGCTGAGCGACGGGCTCGATTACGAGTACACCACGATGTACGACATGGGCGACGCCGCCGATCGACTCGGCACCTTCGGGAACTGATCCAGATGGGCGATCATGTCGAACGCCACGGTCTGCGGATCGGGGTCGAGCTTGCAGATTTCGTTGAAACCGAGGCCGTCACCGGTGCCGGTATCTCAGCCGACACGGTATGGGCGACCTTGGCCGACCTCGTCGCCACCCACGGCCCCCGCATCGCCGACCTGCTGGATGAGCGCACCCGACTGCAATCCGCGATCGACGCGTGGCACCGGGAGCATCCGGGCCCGATCACCGACATCGACGCCTACCGCGCAATGCTTATCGACATCGGCTACCTCCAACCCGTCGATGATGACACTCACGTCGATACTGCAGGTGTCGATGACGAGATCGCACACATCGCCGGGCCGCAGTTGGTCGTACCCGTCACCAATGCGCGATACGCCATCAACGCGGTGAATGCCCGATGGGGTTCGCTCTACGACGCCCTCTACGGCACCGATGCCCTCGGCGACTCACCACCATCAGGCCCCTACGACCCGGTGCGCGGGGCACGCGTCATTACCCAAGCCCGCAAAATCCTGGACGAGGTTGCCCCACTCGATGGCGCAAGCCACACAACCAGCACCGCGTACCGCATCGTCGACGGCACTCTGCAGGTCACCCTCGACGACGGGCGCACGGTCGGCCCGGCCGACACGGTGACCACCGTTGGCTGGGCAGGGCCGGTGTCAACGCCCTCGAGGGTGGTGCTGCGCCACCACGGTCTGCACGCCATCATCGAGATCGATCCGACCCATTCGGTGGGCGCGGTCGATGCGGCCGGTGTCGCCGACGTGATCTTGGAAGCCGCAGTGTCGACCATCGTCGACTGTGAAGACTCCGTGGCCTGCGTGGATGCCGCCGACAAGGCCGCCGCCTACCGTAACTGGTTCGGCCTACAACGCGGCACCCTCACCTGTGACGTCACCAAGGGCACGACGACGTTCACACGCCAACTCGCTGACGACATCACTGTGGACACGGTGAACGGAGCCATCACCTTGCCCGGCCGGTCGATGATGCTGGTGCGCAATGTGGGCCACCTGATGACGACGCCCGCAGTTCTTGATACCAACGGCGCTGAAGTGTCCGAAGGCATCGTCGACGCGCTGGTCACCGTGCTGTGCGCGCACCCTGCGACATCGTTCAACAGCCGACATGGGTCGATCTATGTGGTCAAACCCAAGATGCATGGGCCTGATGAGGTCGCCGGCTTCGATGCGATTTTGACCGATATCGAAGACGCCCTCGGGCTACCCCGGTACACGGTGAAGGTCGGCATCATGGACGAGGAGCGCCGAACCACGTTGAATCTCGCGGCCTGCATCCGCGCGGCGCGGCATCGCGTGGCATTCATCAACACCGGTTTCCTCGACCGCACCGGTGACGAGATCCACACCGCGATGCACGCCGGCCCGATGGTCCGCAAAGCCGACATGCGCAACGAGGCGTGGATCGCCGCATACGAAGACCACAACGTGGACACCGGCCTGCAGTGCGGTCTCATCGGACATGCCCAGATCGGCAAGGGCATGTGGGCCGCGCCGGATCTGATGGCCGACATGCTCGCCACCAAGGGTGCCCACCCCGCCGCCGGGGCATCGTGCGCGTGGGTGCCCTCACCCACCGCCGCCACCTTGCATGCTGTGCACTATCACCGCGTCGATGTCGCGGCGGTGCAGGCCGACCTTGCCGCACGTCTCGCCAGCAACGGTCCGCGACGCAATCCCGACGACCTGTTGCGCATCCCGGTGGCGAACGATCCATCCTGGAGCCACGACGAGATCGCGGCCGAGGTGGAGAACAACGCCCAAGGAATTCTCGGCTACGTCGTGCGCTGGGTGGACCAGGGCGTCGGCTGTTCAAAGGTGCCCGACATCCATGATGTTGGTCTGATGGAAGACCGCGCCACCTGTCGCATCTCCTCACAGCACATCGCCAACTGGCTTCTCCACGGTGTGGTGAGCGCCGATGAGGTCCGCGACACAATGCGCCGGATGGCCACCGTGGTCGATGCCCAAAACGCGGAGGACCCCGACTACACCCCGATGGGACCGACATTCGACGGTCCGGCATTCCACGCCGCCCTCGATCTCGTACTGTCGGGGGTGGAACAACCGTCGGGATATACCGAACCGATCCTGCACGCGCGACGCCACGAGGCCAAGGAGCAGACGTGACCACATTCCAGGCATCCATCACCGCAGAGGCGGCCCACACGATCATCGACGGTGCCATGGCATACGGGCGTGAGCAGCAGATGAAACCGCTCGTCGTTCTCGTGCTCGATACCGCAGGAGCGCCGGTGGCATATCTACGCTCTGATGGGTCGCCGTCGGGACGCTTCGACATTGCACGCGGGAAGGCCAACGGCGCACTCGCGGTTGGTGTGAACTCCCGGCGTCTCGGCGAGATGGCGGTGGAACGGCCGCACTTCATCGACGGGGTGGCCGGCAGTATCACCGGCCCGCTCGTCCCGGTGGCCGGTGGGGTGCTGGTATGCGACGCTGACGGCACCGTCATCGGCGCCGTCGGCGTGTCAGGGGACACCTCCGACAACGATGAAGCCGCCGCCGTTGCGGGCATTACCGCTGCCGGGTTGAACGCCGCCGAGTGACCATGGCCCTGCTCAACCGTCTGCGCCGCCGTGGCCCCGCACCCGATGGGGATCCACCGGGCTACGTTGCCGATACAGCGCTGTTGGCAGATCTGCGGGCAGCGGTCGGAGCGGAGCGAGTGCGCGTCGACGGCGCAGAACGGGCACTGCTACGACGTGATGCATCGGTGTTTGACGGCGGTGCTGCCGGCCCGATCGTGCTGTGCGATGACGCCGAACAGGTGCGTGCTGCGGTGCTCGTTGCCAATCGTCATGGTCGCGCCGTCGTGCCGCGAGGCGCAGGTACTGGTCTTGCAGGTGGCGCAGTGCCCCTCGGCGCACCCGTGGTCATCTCGGTGGCGCGCATGAACCGGGTGTTGTCCGTGGACACCGACGCCCGCATTGCCTGGGTGGAGCCCGGGGTGGTCAATTTGGACCTCACCACACATCTCGCCCCGCTCGGCTATCACTTCGCCCCCGATCCCTCCAGCCAGCAGGTGTGCACGATCGGCGGCAATGTGGCCAACAATTCCGGCGGGCCGCACTGTCTGGCCGACGGGGTCACCAACGCGCACATCCTCGCCATCGAGGTTGTCCTGCCTGACGGCACTTTGGCACTGCTCGGCGGGCTCGACGCCGAACCGGCGGGTTACGACCTGCGTGGCGTATTCGTCGGCGGCGAGGGCATGTTGGGTATCGCCACCCGGGTCGCGGTGGCGATCACCCCGAATCGCCCAGCGGTGCGCACCCTGTTGATCTCGTTCGACTCGGCCACCGCGGCGGCCACCACGGTGAGCGCGGTGATCGCTGCCGGCATCGTGCCCGCCGCTATGGAGGTCATGGACCAGCGCATCACCGTTGCGGTGGAGAATTACGTGCACGCGGGCTTCCCGGTTGACGCGGCTGCGGTGCTGCTGGCCGAGGTCGACGGGCTCGAGGCCGGGGTGGAGATCGATGCGGCACGCATCGCCGATATCGCCCGCGACTGCGGCGCGACCGAGGTCCGCCTCGCGGCTGACGATGCCGAACGCGCCGCGTTGTGGAAGGGACGCAAGACCGCCTTCGGGGCGGTTGCTCAAGTGGCACCGAACTACTACCTGCACGACACCGTGGTGCCCCGGGCGCGGCTCGCCGAGGTCCTCGACACCGTCTACAACATCGCGGAGCGTCACGACCTGCTGGTGATGAACGTCTTCCATGCCGGCGACGGCAACCTGCACCCGCTGCTGCTCTACGACGCCCGTGAACCCGGGGTGTTGGAGCGCGTGCATGCCGCTGGCGCGGAGATTGTTGAGGTGTCGCTCGCCGCGGGCGGCGTGCTGTCAGGCGAACACGGCGTCGGTATCGAGAAGCAGCCGTATATGGAACGGCTGTTCTCCACCGCTGACCTCGACCATCAAGAACGTCTCCGCTCAGCGTTCGATCCAGCCTGTCGTCAGAACCCGGGCAAGGTCATCCCCCATGGCCACTCCTGTGCCGACATCCAATCGCTGCGCGAGGTGCCCACCGGAGTCTGGGGATGAGCTCCCGCCCCGACACCACCGCCACCTTGGCCGCCGGCATCGATGACGTCCTCGTCGACTTCGCCCGACTGGTCGGCGACACCGATGCGTTCACGGTGGTCGGTCATCGCACCCGCGACACTGTCGGTGGGCCGGTCCACCCGGGAACCCGTGAGATCGCCGCACCCTCAGGTGTGGTCGATCACGATCCCGCCGAGATGACCGTGCGGGTGCGTGCGGGAACACCTGTGGCCGACCTCGCCGCACTACTTGCCAGTGCGGGCCAGCGCTGCGCGCTGCCCGATCGTGGCGGCACCGTCGGCGGAGCTGTTGCCGTGGGTGAGAACCATCTTGAAGTCCACGGACGCGGGCGACTGCGCGCCGCGGTGCTGCAAGTGCGGTATATCTCGGCCGAGGGTCAGGTCATCACCGGGGGTGGGCCCACGGTGAAGAACGTCAGCGGCTTCGATCTGCCCCGTCTGATGTGTGGTGCGCTCGGCACCCTCGGGCTCATCGCCGAAGTCACGCTGCGCACCAACCCCATTCCCGCGGTGCAGCAGTGGGTGCGTGTCGCAGCGCCACCGATCGAGGTGGCGAACACAATCCTGCGACCCGGTTGCGTGCTGTACGACGGGACGAACACCCACGTGCTCATCGAGGGGCACGCACCCGATGTGGACGCATCGATTCGTGATCTGGAACGCCTCGGTGCGAGCAGCACGACCGACGGCCCACCCGAGCTGGGACCGCATCGCTGGTCGCTGCCCCCAGCTGAGGCCCTCGCGCCGGCGACCCATGGCCATGACACCGGTGCATCGGTGGCTGTCGCCCAGGTGGGCACCCTCTTTGCTGCCCGGCCCCAACCGCCGCGCTCCCCCGATGCAGCATCGATGGAGATCGGGCGCCGTCTCCGCGAACGATTCGACCCAACCGGACGGCTGAACCCAGGCCGTGATCCACTGGTGCGCTGACGGGAGATCGTTCTAATGGACCTACGTGTGAACGAAACCGAGCTCGCCAGTTGCGTGCAGTGCGGTCTGTGCTTGTCGTCATGTCCGACGTACCGCGTGACCGGTGACGAGACGATGTCGCCGCGCGGTCGCATCGCGTTGATGCGCGAAGTGCATCTGCACGATGCACCCGTGACCCCTGAGGTCCTCGACAGTTTCGAGACCTGCATCCAGTGCCGCGGCTGCGAACCGGCCTGCCCATCGGTAGTGCCCTACGGCCACCTCATCGAAGCCACCCGCGGTGCACTGGTCGATGCGGGAACGGTGCGACGAGGCCGTCCATCACGCCGACTGCGACGCCTCGCCCTCACAGTGCTGACCCAGCCCCGACTGCTGCGGATTGGATCCTCGATGCTCGCTCTCGCCCAGCGAGCACGGCTGATTCCTCCGCCCATAGAACGACGACTGGCTCTGCCCGCACGACTGCCGGTTCGGCGCACACCACTGCGTGCATCGGGCACCGATGTGTACCTGTTCACCGGCTGTGTGATGGATGCCTGGCAGCGTGATGTGCACCACGCGACCCAACGGGTACTGGAGGCGGCAGGTTTCGGGGTGACTCCCACCGGGGATGCCGCCCCGTGTTGTGGTGCGTTGCATCTGCACGCCGGCCTCACCTCCGACGGCGTGGGCCGGGCCACCGCCGTCGCTGCCGGTCTGGAACCAGGAATTCCGATCGTGGTCGATTCCGCAGGCTGCGGCGCCCACCTGAAAGAGCACGCCGGCCGCGAGGTGTACGACGCCGCCGAATTCCTCGCCGCCCACCCTGATCGTCTCGCGCGCATCGCCGCCGATGTCACCGTGTTGGATCTCGTCGTGGCGGTGCAGGATCCATGCCATCTCCGCCATGTGCAGCGCGTGCACGCTGCGACCCGCACGGTGCTCACCCCATTCGTGCGCGCCATCGCTGAACTCGATGACAACGGCCTGTGCTGCGGTGCGGGTGGCGCGTACTCGGTTCTGGAACCGGATATGGCCCGCCAGGTCCGCGACCGCAAGACCGCCTCTATCGCCCGTGTGGCGCCAGATGTGGTGGCGAGTGCGAACCCCGGATGTTCCATGCACCTCGCTGCCGCACCAGAGATGACCGTGGCTGTTCGGCACCCAATGGAACTCATTGCGGCCGCCCTCGACGACAACGAACACATCCTCAGCCGCTGAGCCTCACCTAGGGTGCGTGCCGTGTTCGGCACGGATCTGCTCTGGTGGGAGGCACTGCTGCTGATACTCGGCGGTGTCGCTGCCGGTGCCGTGAACTCGGTCGCCGGAGGCGGGTCGATGTTGACGGTGCCCCTCCTCGTTCTGGCAGGTGTGCCCGGTGGCGAGGCGAACGGTTCGAACCGGGTGGGCATCCTCACCTCGAATGTGGCCGCGGTCGCCACGTTCCGTCGTCTCGGTGTGGAAGGTCTGGTGCATGCGGCACGGGTCGTCGTCCCGATGTTGATCGGCGGGGCGATTGGTTCCTATGCGGTCGCGAACCTGCTCGACGATGACACGTTCGAGACGGTATTCGGCCTGATCATGGTGCCGATCATCATCTTGACGGTGCGCAAACCCAAGGTGCGCGCCAATGCCACCCCGTGGTCACTGCCTGCGGTCATCGCAGTGTTCTTGGTGATCGGGATCTACGGCGGCGCCTTCCAGGCCGGCATCGGGTTGGTGCTGCTGGCGGCTCTGAGTCGATCGGGTTTCGATCTGGTCACCGCTAACTCGATCAAGGTCATCGTGAACACCGCCGTCACGATGGTGGCATTGCCGGTGTACATCTGGCAGGGCCAAGTGGTGTGGCTGCCGGCCATCGTGCTGGCTGTCGGGTTGACCATCGGCGGCTCGCTCGGCGCGCGTCTCGCGGTGTTCGGCGGCGAGGTGCTGATCCGCCGGGTGATGGTCGTGGCCGCGGTGGCCTTGGCGGGTCGGCTGGTCGGTCTGTACTGACACCGCCTAGGTTGGCGACATGGCTTCAGCAAGTTTCCGTGCCTTCCGCGCCGACACCTCAGGTGACGCAATCGATCGTGGCGTGGTCACGATGACCACCGATGATCTCGCTGACGATGGCGTCCTCGTGGAAGTTCATTACTCGAGCGTGAACTACAAGGACGGTCTTGCGTCGACCCCCACCGGCCGGGTGGCCCGCTTCTCGCCGATGGTTCCCGGTGTGGACCTGGCCGGCGTGCTGTTGGAGGACGCCGGTGACCTTTCTGCCGGCACCGAGGTGATCGCCCATGGATACGACCTCGGGGTGAACCGCCACGGTGGTTTCGCGCAGTTCGCGAGCATTCCGGTCGAATGGTTGGTTCCCCTGCCACCGTCGATGACCGCCCGCCAGGCGATGGTGTTGGGGACAGCGGGCTACACCGCGGCGCTGTCCGTTGTGGCCCTTGCCGAGCGCGGTGTGGGACCAGACGCCGGTGATGTGCTGGTGACCGGCGCCACCGGCGGTGTTGGCTCCACCGCGGTGGGGATGTTGGCGCGTCTCGGCTACCGCGTGGTGGCCAGCACCGGCAAACCCAC
>Ga0181553_10002101_pt1 | contig 17746 bp, 14 predicted proteins | sample 011ome_17_FD_133753 | JGI IMG/M metagenome (GOLD analysis project Ga0181553, IMG submission 133753) | Coastal salt marsh microbial communities from the Groves Creek Marsh, Skidaway Island, Georgia - 011502XT metaG (megahit assembly) | ecosystem: Environmental > Aquatic > Marine > Intertidal...
AAAAATTGTTTCTGGTGAATTTAAGCGTAATACACCTTATTTACATGTTAGACATAATAAGAAATTGAAATTTTCAAGCCCCAATGCTTTTTTTGCAGAGAAAAAAGAGATTGTCGATATCTCCTACCCTGGTGATATAGTTGGTTTACAAGACACTGGAAATTTTAAAATTGGAGATACTCTCACTGAAGGTGAGATAATTAACTATAAGGGAATCCCAAGCTTTTCACCAGAACATTTTAGATATATTAATAATGCAGATCCTATGAAGGCAAAGCAATTGTATAAAGGAATTGATCAGCTTATGGATGAAGGTGTAGCGCAGTTGTTTACACTAGATTATAATGGTAGAAAAGTTATTGGTACGGTTGGTGCCTTACAATATGAAGTAATTCAATATAGGCTAGAACACGAGTATGGTGCAAAATGTACTTACGAAAACTTAAATGTTCATAAAGCTTGTTGGGTGCAAACCGATGACGAAAAAAATGAGGAGTTTAAAGAGTTTTTAAGAGTTAAACAACGGTATTTAGCAAAAGACAAACAAGGGCAATTGGTATTTTTGGCAGATTCTATGTTCTCATTACAAATGACACAGCAAAAATACCCAAGTATAACCTTTCATATGACTTCTGAGTTTGATTAATTTCGTTACGCATTTCACATAAACCAGTATTTAATTTTGTATTTCAACGATAATATTTGTTATTAAACGGTATTTTGTTGTATATTTACTAGTGGTTTTTTTAAAATCATTTAAGATTAACCCCAAATTGATCTACTTATTATGGAAACAAATAACAATGTTTTCAGTAATGATAAAATTACTGTAACCTACGAACCACGATGTTGTATCAACGCCGAATTATGTGCCAAACAGCTTTCTGAAGTATTTAGACATTCCGTTATTCCATGGATTGATTTAGATGGCGCAAAAACCAAAAAAATTATCAAACAAATAAAAAGATGTCCTTCGGGAGCATTACAATATTATTTAAAACAAAAGGAAAAAGAAGTGGCATAACTTTTCGATACTGAACATCTAAAAAATGATATCCTCTATTGCTTTTTAGAGGGTATTTAATTTTCTGTGGTTTGCATTTATGTTCATGCCTTTGATGCAGAATTCAATGAAATTAGCTTTTCCTGTATGGCCAGATGTTGGGCTATATTGAATCAATTCGGTTTAAACCTGATTCATTAGTCCAAAATTTAATAGAATTGGCAATTGCTACATGGAAACATACAGAGCAACCTTGATTCAATTAAGTTTAAGCCTGACCTGTTGGTCCGAAATTCAGTGGGATTGGCGGTTGTTCGTAATCCTTAATTTCACCATGTGCCTTTTCAAACCTGGCCACATTATCACCTAAAGCCTTAACCAACCGTTTCGCATGCTGTGGTGTTAATATAATTCTAGACTTTACTTTACTTTTTGGAGAACCAGGCATTATACTCACAAAATCAACCACAAATTCTGAAACCGAATGGTTGATTATAGCCAAGTTAGAATAAATCCCTTCTGCTACTTTCTCGTCTAGCTCAATATTAATTTGTCCTTTTTTAGGATTCTTTTTTTCGTCTGCCATCTTAATTATATCTATAGTTATTTTTTTATTTATTAAAAAAGCCTCCAATCCAAAATAGAATGAAGGCTTTTGTATAGTATAATCCTGCCTTCGCAGGAATCTTATTTACTAGTTGAAGTTCATTTCTTCTTTAGCTTTCATCATTTCATCAAACTCTTCTTTAGAGCCTACAATGATACTATCATAATCTCTAACACCTGTTCCTGCTGGTATTCTGTGACCAACAATAACGTTTTCTTTGAGTCCTTCTAATGTATCAACTTTACCATTTACAGCTGCTTCGTTAAGAACTTTTGTAGTTTCCTGGAACGACGCTGCCGATATAAACGATTTAGTCTGCAATGATGCTCTTGTAATTCCTTGTAAGATTGGTGTAGCAGTTGCAGGTTGTGCATCTCTTGCCGTAACAAGATTCTTATCCTCTCTTCTTAAGATAGAATTTTCATCTCGTAATTGTCTTACTGTTACAATTTGTCCAGATTTTAAGTTCTCAGAATCACCTGCTTCCTCAACCACCTTCATCCCAAAAATCTTATCATTTTCTTCAATGAAATCTGATTTGTGAACTAATTGGTTTTCTAAGAAAATAGTGTCACCAGAATCTATAATCTTAACCTTACGCATCATCTGTCTAACAACAACTTCAAAATGTTTATCGTTAATCTTCACACCTTGTAAACGATATACTTCTTGTACTTCATTTACCAAGTATTGTTGTACTGCAGACGGACCTTTAATATTTAAAATGTCATTAGGTGTTACAGAACCATCAGATAATGGCATACCAGCTTTTACATAATCATTCTCCTGTACAAGGATTTGATTAGATAATTTAACTAAGTACTTTTTAATCTCTCCTAATTTAGATTCTATTATTATCTCACGGTTACCACGCTTAATCTTTCCGAATGACACAACACCATCAATCTCACTTACAACAGCAGGATTAGATGGGTTACGTGCTTCGAACAATTCAGTTACACGAGGAAGACCACCAGTAATATCACCTGCCTTAGCAGACTTACGTGGTATCTTAACTAAAATCTTACCGATTTCAATCTTATCTCCATCATCAATCATAATGTGCGCACCTACTGGTAAGTTATATGAACGGATAGTCTCGCCTTTAGAATCCTCGATTAATAATGTTGGGATCAACTTCTTATTTCTAGATTCTGAAATTACCTTTTCTTGGAAACCTGTTTGTTCGTCAATCTCAACTTGATAAGTTACACCTTGCTCAATATTTTCATACTTCACTTTACCAGCAAATTCCGAAATAATTACTCCATTGTAAGGATCCCATTGACAAATTACATCACCTTTCTTCACTTTCTTACCTGGCTTAACAAATAAGTGTGAACCGTAAGGAATATTATTAGTACTTAAAACGATTCCTGTTTTAGCGTCTACTAACTTTAACTCTGAAGTTCTGGAGATTACTACATCTACATCATTACCTTCATTATCTTTAGATTTAACCGTTTTTAAATCTTCAATTTCAGCAACTCCATCAAACTTAACAGTTAATTTGTTCTCTTCAGAAATGTTACCTGCAATACCGCCTACATGGAATGTACGTAGCGTAAGTTGTGTACCTGGCTCACCAATTGATTGCGCCGCAACAACACCTACAGCTTCGCCTCGTTGAACCATCTTACCGGTTGCCAGATTTCGTCCGTAACATTTAACACAAATACCTTTTTTAGCTTCACATGTTAATGGTGAACGAACCTCTATAGATTCTATAGCTGAGTCACCAATTCGCTTTGCAATTACATCATCAATATGTCCACCAGCTTCAACAAGAAGTTCTTCTGTCATAGGATCGAATACATCATTTAATGATGTTCTACCTACAATTCTTTCTTCTAGTTTTTCAACAACTTCTTCGTTCTTCTTAAGTGGAGAAACCTCTATACCTCTTAATGTACCACAATCTTCCTCATAAACTATTACATCTTGAGATACATCTACCAAACGACGTGTTAGATAACCAGCATCAGCCGTTTTAAGAGCCGTATCAGCAAGTCCTTTACGCGCACCATGAGTAGAGATAAAGTATTCTAAAATCGATAGTCCTTCTTTAAAATTTGAAAGAATCGGATTCTCAATAATCTCACCACCACCTGCATTAGATTTTTTAGGTTTTGCCATTAATCCACGCATACCTGTTAACTGACGAATCTGCTCTTTAGAACCACGAGCACCAGAATCTAACATCATAAATACTGAGTTAAATCCTTGTTGATCTTCACGGATACGCTTCATAGAGAGCTCCGTTAATTCAGCGTTAGTAGAAGTCCAGATATCAATAACTTGGTTATAACGTTCGTTATTGGTAATAAGACCCATATTGTAGTTACCCATAATACCATCAACCTGCTTATTTGCAGCGTCGATCATAGAATGCTTTTCCTGAGGAATAATAATATCACCTAAACTAAATGACAATCCACCTTGGAATGCAAACTTATATCCTAATGTTTTGATTTCATCTAGGAACTCTGCCGTCTCTGGAACAGAAGTCACCTTTAATATACCATGAATAATATCTCTTAAGGATTTCTTGGTCAATACCTCATTTATATAACCTGCAGCTTCAGGTACTTTTTCATTGAAAAGCACTCTACCCACTGTAGTCTCAATTATTTGAGTTGTTAATTCACCCTCTTCGTTAAAATCCTTAGTTCTTACCTTTATACCAGCATTTAAGTCTACCTTCTTCTCATTGTAAGCAATAGTTACTTCTTCTGGCGAGTAGAACGTTAAGCCTTCACCTTTTACAGTATAGTCCTTATCTGTCTTACGTAACTTGGTCATATAATAAAGACCAAGTACCATATCCTGAGAAGGTACCGTTACAGGAGAACCATTGGCTGGATTCAATATATTATGAGACGCTAGCATTAAAAGTTGCGCTTCTAATATTGCCTCTGGCCCTAAAGGTAAATGCACAGCCATCTGATCACCATCGAAATCAGCGTTAAATGCAGTACACACTAATGGGTGTAACTGAATCGCTTTACCCTCGATAAGTTTTGGCTGGAATGCTTGAATACCAAGTCTGTGTAACGTTGGAGCACGGTTTAGTAATACTGGATGCCCCTTAAGAACATTTTCTAAGATATCCCAAACTACAGGCTCTTTTCTATCTATAATTTTCTTTGCAGATTTTACAGTTTTTACAATACCTCTTTCAATTAATTTTCTAATGATGAAAGGCTTGTATAATTCTGCTGCCATATTCTTTGGCAATCCACATTCAAATAATTTTAATTCTGGTCCAACAACAATAACCGAACGTGCAGAATAATCAACACGCTTACCCAATAAGTTTTGACGGAAACGTCCTTGCTTGCCTTTAAGCGAATCTGATAATGATTTTAATGGTCTATTAGAATCCGTTTTTACTGCTGACGACTTACGTGTGTTATCAAATAAGGAATCTACAGATTCTTGCAACATACGCTTTTCATTACGTAAGATTACCTCTGGTGCTTTAATCTCTACAAGTCTCTTAAGACGATTGTTACGGATTATTACGCGACGGTAAAGATCATTTAAATCTGAAGTCGCAAAACGACCACCATCTAGAGGAACTAAAGGCCTTAATTCTGGTGGAATTACAGGAACAGCCTTCATAATCATCCACTCTGGTCTGTTCTCTCTATTTTTATTTGAATCTCTAAAAGCTTCAACAACTTGCAAACGTTTTAAAGCCTCAGTTTTACGTTGTTTAGACGTTTCATTGTTAGCCTTATGTCTTAAATCGTATGATAATTCATCTAAATCAATTCTTGCTAATAAATCAATCAGGCACTCCGCACCCATCTTAGCAATAAATTTGTTTGGATCTGAGTCTTCTAAATATTGGTTTTCTTGCGGTAGGTTTTCTAGAATATTTAAATACTCTTCTTCTGTTAAGAAATCCATTTTTTGTACAGGCTCACCTTCAGCATTTACAGCAGTACCTGGTTGAATAACCACGTAACGCTCGTAATAGATTATCATATCTAATTTCTTAGATGGTAATCCTAAGAGGTATCCTATTTTATTTGGTAAAGAACGGAAGTACCAGATGTGTGCAACAGGTACCACAAGGTTTATGTGTCCTACTCTATCTCTACGCACTTTCTTTTCAGTAACTTCTACACCACAACGGTCACAAATAATACCCTTGTAACGTATTCTTTTATATTTACCGCAAGCACACTCATAATCCTTTACAGGACCAAATATACGCTCACAGAACAAACCATCGCGTTCTGGTTTGTGAGTTCGATAATTAATAGTTTCTGGCTTTAATACCTCACCACGAGATGCTGCTAAAACAGACTCAGGTGATGCTAAACCAATAGAAATTTTGTTAAACTTCTGTACTGTATTCTTATCTTGTTTTCTTGCCATTTTTATTTATGGTATTCAGCACATAACTTCAATCTTTTTCAGACTGAAGTTATACACCTAAGTTTTACTCTTCTAATCTAATATCTAATCCTAATCCTTTCAATTCGTGCATAAGCACGTTGAAAGATTCTGGTAGTCCTGGTTCTGGCATTGGCTCACCCTTAACGATTGCCTCATAAGTTTTTGCTCTACCTATAACGTCATCTGATTTAACAGTTAAGATTTCACGCAATGTACTAGATGCTCCATAAGCCTCAAGTGCCCATACTTCCATCTCACCAAAACGCTGACCACCAAATTGTGCTTTACCACCTAATGGCTGTTGTGTAATTAATGAGTATGGTCCAATTGAACGTGCGTGCATCTTATCATCAATCATGTGACCTAATTTGATCATATAAATCACACCAACTGTTGCAGCTTGGTCAAATCTTTCTCCCGTACCACCATCGTAAAGATGTGTGTGTCCAAATCTAGGTACTCCAGCTTCATCGGTAAACTCATTTATCTGATCTAAAGTTGCACCATCAAAAATTGGAGTCGCATATTTACGACCTAAGTTTTGACCTGCCCAACCTAATACAGTTTCATAAATCTGACCGATATTCATACGAGAAGGTACACCAAGTGGATTTAATACAATATCAACAGGAGTTCCATCCTCTAAGAAAGGCATATCTTCCTGACGTACAATACGTGCAACAATACCTTTATTTCCGTGACGACCTGCCATCTTATCACCAACTTTAAGTTTACGCTTTTTAGCAATGTAAACTTTAGCCAGTTTAATAATACCTGAAGGTAATTCGTCACCAACAGAAATTGTAAACTTCTCACGTCTCAATGAACCCTGAAGGTCATTTTCTTTAATCTTATAATTGTGGATTAAATCAGCTACCAATTCATTAGTATGGTTATCAGTAGTCCACTTTCCAGAAGTTAAATGCGTATAATCATCAACTGCATTTAACATTTTTAAAGTGTACTTCTTGCCTTTTGGAATGATTTCTTCTCCCAAATCATTATAAATACCTTGAGCTGTTTTACCATTCACAATTGCAAATAGTTTTTCAACTAAGATATTTTTAAGATCATCAAATCTGTTATCATAAGCGTCTTCTAACTTCTCGATATCTTCTTTATCTTGAGCTCTCTTACGCTTATCTTTTACCGCTCTCGCGAATAACTTTTTATCTATTACAACACCATTTAATGATGGAGAAGCTTTAAGAGAAGCATCCTTAACATCACCAGCTTTATCACCAAAGATTGCTCTTAATAGTTTCTCTTCTGGTGTTGGGTCAGATTCTCCTTTCGGTGTAATCTTACCAATTAAAATATCACCTGGCTTAATTTCAGCACCAATACGAATCATACCATTTTCATCAAGGTCTTTTGTTGCTTCTTCTGAAACATTTGGTATGTCGTTTGTAAGTTCCTCGTTACCTAATTTAGTATCTCTAACTTCTAAGGAATATTCATCAATATGAATTGAAGTAAAGATATCGTCACGAACAACTTTTTCTGAAATTACAATTGCATCCTCGAAGTTATAACCTTTCCAAGGCATGAACGCTACCTTCATATTTCTACCTAGAGCAAGTTCTCCATTTTGAGTTGCATAACCCTCACAAAGTACTTGACCTTTAGTTACTTTATCACCTTTCTGAACGATAGGTTTTAAGTTTATTGACGTTCCCTGATTAGTTTTTCTAAATTTTACTAATGGATATTCTTTGACATCGCTATCGAAGCTAACCATAGCTTCTTCTTCAGTACGCTTGTATTTAATTACAATCTTATCTGCATCTACATATTCAACCACTCCATCTCCTTCAGCATTTATTAAAACTCTAGAATCTGATGCTACTTGACGTTCTAATCCCGTACCAACTATTGGTGATTCAGGACGTAATAATGGTACGGCCTGACGCATCATGTTAGACCCCATCAATGCGCGGTTTGCATCATCATGCTCCAAGAATGGAATCAATGAAGCCGAAATTGAAGCGATTTGATTAGGTGCAACATCTGTGTAATTAACATTCATTGGATCAATCACTGGGAAATCACCTTCTTGACGTGCAATTACTTTATCATGTTGAATCTTACCTTTTCCATCAACTTCTACAGTTGCTTGAGCAATCATTTGCTCTTCCTCTTCCTCTGCACTCAAATATGTTGGTGCATTTTTAATATCAACAACCCCTTTTTCAACTTTTCTGTATGGTGTTTCAATGAATCCCATTGAATTAACCTTAGCAAATACTGAAAGTGAAGAAATCAAACCAATGTTGGGTCCTTCTGGTGTTTCAATTGGACATAATCGTCCATAATGTGTGTAGTGAACATCACGAACCTCGAAACCAGCTCTTTCTCTAGACAGACCACCAGGTCCTAATGCTGATAAACGACGTTTGTGAGTAATCTCTGCTAATGGGTTAGTTTGATCCATAAACTGAGATAACTGGTTTGTACCGAAGAACGAATTAATTACAGAAGACAACGTCTTTGCATTAATCAAATCGATTGGAGTAAACACTTCGTTATCACGAACATTCATTCTTTCACGAATCGTACGTGCCATTCTTGCTAAACCAACACCAAATTGAGATGATAATTGTTCACCTACTGTACGTACACGACGGTTAGATAAGTGATCGATGTCATCAATCTCTGCTTTAGAGTTTATTAGCTCAATTAAATATTTTATAATGGTAATAATATCCTCTTTGGTAAGAACTTGCTTATCCATTCCGATATCTAAACCTAATTTTTTATTCATTCTGTAACGCCCTACTTCACCTAAAGAGTAACGTTGATCAGAGAAAAATAATTTGTCAATTATACCACGTGCAGTTTCCTCATCCGGCGGTTCTGCATTACGTAATTGTCGATAAATGTGCTCAACAGCTTCTTTTTCAGAGTTTGTTGGGTCTTTCTGTAATGTATTATGAATAATTGCGTAATCTCCTTGTTGCGCACTTTCTTTGTGTAAAAGAATTGTTTTTACTTGAGCCTCAAGAATTTCTTCAATATTTTCTTTATCTACAATAGTGTCACGGTCTAATACAATCTCGTTACGTTCTATAGATACAACTTCACCTGTATCCTCATCAACAAAATCTTCGTGCCATGTGTTAAGAACGCGTGCTGCAAGTTTGCGACCAATTACTTTTTTTAATCCAGATTTAGAAACTTTTACTTCTTCTGCTAGATCAAATATTTCTAAAATATCTTTATCGCGCTCAAAACCAATTGCACGGAATAATGTTGTAACAGGTAACTTTTTCTTTCTGTCAATGTAAGCATACATTACACTATTGATATCTGTAGCAAATTCTATCCAAGACCCTTTGAAAGGAATAACTCTTGCAGAATATAACTTTGTACCATTAGCATGAAATGATTGACTAAAGAAAACACCAGGTGAACGGTGTAACTGAGATACAACTACACGCTCAGCACCATTGATACAAAAAGTACCACTTGGAGTCATGTAAGGAATAGTACCTAAATATACATCCTGTACAATAGTTTCGAAATCTTCGTGCTCTGGATCGGTACAATATAATTTCAATCTTGCTTTTAAAGGCACACTGTATGTTAATCCTCTTTCAATACATTCTTCGATCGTATATCGAGGTGGATCAATAAAGTAATCTAAAAATTCTAAAACGAATTGATTACGTGTGTCTGTAATTGGGAAGTTCTCCATGAAGGTATTGTACAACCCTTCGTTTCCTCTTTCTTCTGACTTTGTTTCTAATTGGAAAAAATCCTGGAAGGATTTAATTTGGATATCCAAAAAGTCTGGGTAATCTGTTCTATTTACAATAGAAGAGAAATTAATTCTTTCAGCCTTTTTTGCTAACATTGATGAACGAGATTTTTATTAAATAAAAACTAAATTATGTGCATATCCTTTATATACACAAAAGGGTTTAGGTCTTAGAGGGCGTCTCCAGACCTAAACCATATGTTGTAGGTTAAGGTAAGCTTACTTAAGCTCAACCTCAGCTCCTGCTTCTTCTAAAGAAGATTTTAAGCCTTCTGCTTCGTCTTTAGAAACAGCTTCTTTAATTGTACTTGGTGCATCGTCAACTAAACCTTTAGCGTCTTTTAATCCTAAACCAGTTAATTCCTTAACTAATTTAACCACTGCCAATTTAGAACCACCAGCTGCTTTTAATATTACGTCGAATTCAGTTTGCTCTTCAGCAGCGTCACCACCACCTGCAGCAGCAGCACCAGCAGCAACTGCAACTGCAGCAGCAGCAGGCTCGATACCATACTCTTCTTTTAATATTGTAGCTAATTCGTTAACTTCTTTTACAGTTAAATTAACTAATTGTTCTGCGAAATCTTTTAAATCTGCCATTTTTCTATTGTTTAATGTGTGTGTTTTTTATATAATTTTTGTGTGTTCTTTTTTAACCTTCTCTCTCAGATAGGGTTTTTACTATACCAGCGATAGTTCCTCCACTAGACTTAAGCGCTGAAATAACATTTTTAGCAGGAGATTGTAACAGTGTAACGATCTCGCCAATTAATTCTTCACGCGACTTAATATCTACTAATGTATCTAGTAAATCATCACCAATATAAACTGCTTCTTCAATGAAAGCACCTTTTAATAGAGGCTTCTCAGATTTCTTACGAAATGCCTTGATAACCTTTGCTGGTGCATTACCAGCTTCTGAATACATTACAGAGGTATTTCCTTTTAAAGTTGTTGGTAATTCACCGAAATCTTTATCAGAGGCCTCCATAGCCTTTTCTAATAATGTATTTTTTACTACAGCTAGTTTTACATTTGATTTAAAACAAGCTCTTCTTAAGTTTGAAGTTGTTGCTGCATCCAATCCAGAAATATCAGTTAAATAGATATTTGTGTTTTCAGCTAATTGAGCAGTCAACTCATCAATTACTTGGGATTTTTCTTCTCTTGTCATAATATTCTAAGTTTAACTACTATCCTATTTTTGTATCAATTGCTATACTTGGACTCATAGTACTTGACATGTAAATACTCTTCATGTAAGTACCTTTTGATGCTGTTGGTTTTAACTTCATTAAAGTTGTTAAAAGTTCATTTGCATTACCTACCAATTTTTCAGCACTAAAAGATGCCTTTCCAATTGGAGCATGTACAATTCCTGTTTTATCAACTTTGAAATCAATCTTACCAGCTTTAACTTCACTTACAGCTCTAGCTACATCCATAGTAACCGTCCCTGTTTTTGGATTTGGCATAAGACCTCTTGGCCCTAATACTCTACCTAATGGTCCTAACTTACCCATAATGCTTGGCATAGTTACGATAACGTCAACATCTGTCCAACCATCTTTTATTTTTTGTAAGTATTCATCTAACCCAACATAATCAGCACCGGCTTCTTTAGCTTCTGCTTCTTTATCTGGAGTTACTAATGCAAGTACCTTCATATCTTTACCTGTACCATGTGGTAAAGAAACCACGCCACGTACCATTTGATTGGCTTTACGTGGATCCACACCCAATCTTACAGCTAAATCTACTGATGCATCAAACTTTGTGTATGTAATTTCTTTAAGTAAAGCTGAAGCTTCTTCTAAAGAGTAAAGTTTATTCTTATCAACCTTTGCTCTCGCTTCTTTTTGCTTTTTTGTTAATCTTGCCATTTCAAAAATTTTAGTTTGGAGCCTCACCTCCTTTAACAGTGATTCCCATAGATCTAGCTGTACCAGCTACCATCTTCATTGCCGAACCGATTTCGAAGGCATTTAAATCTACCATCTTATCTTCTGCAATAGCTCTAACTTGATCCCAAGTTACTTTTGCTACTTTACGTCGGTTTGGTTCTCCAGATCCTTTCTTTACTTTGGCCGCTTCTAATAATTGTACTGCAGCTGGTGGTGTCTTGATTACAAATTCAAATGATTTGTCTTTGTAAACAGAAATGACCACAGGTAAAACTTTACCTGGTTTATCTTGGGTTCTAGCATTAAACTGCTTACAGAACTCCATGATATTAACTCCAGCAGCACCTAAAGCGGGTCCAACCGGTGGCGATGGATTCGCAGCACCTCCCCGAACTTGTAGCTTAACTACTTTGTCTAATTCTTTTGCCATTTTTAAATGTTTAGTGCGCTTAATCTTAATTGGAAGCTAGACTTTACGCTATCTTTATTGTAACAATTATTATAACTTTTCTACTTGCATATAGCTCAATTCTAGTGGTGTTTTTCTACCGAAAATCTTCACCATTACCTCAAGCTTACGCTTTTCTTCATTAATCTTTTCGATAGTACCATCAAATCCATTGAATGGACCATCGATTACTTTTACGGTTTCTCCTTTTGTAAATGGAATTGCAACTAAAGCATCTGCTTCTATTGCTAACTCATCTACTTTACCTAACATTCTGTTAACTTCAGATTGTCTTAATGGTACAGGATCTCCACCCTTAGTTTCTCCTAAAAACCCAATTACATTTGTAATGGATTTAATAATGTGAGGAATTTCACCACTTAGGTTAGCCTGTATCATAATGTAACCTGGAAAATAAACTTTTTCTTTGTTTATTTTTTTCCCGTTACGAATCTGAATCACTTTTTCCGTTGGTACTAAAACCTGATCAACATAATCCTCTAAACCTAATCTAGAAATTTCATTTTCTATATAGGTCTTGATTTTATTTTCTTGACCGCTTACAGCTCTAACAACATACCATTTTTTCTCTGACATTCTCTTAGTGTATATATTGTTAGTTTATAAATTGAAAATATGCCTTTACTGCTCTACTAAAAACAGTATCTACACCCCAAATGGCTAATGAAAAAATAATAGAAAACACAGCTACTAAAACTGTTAATCTTTGAGCTTCAGGCCAAGGTGTCCAAGACACATTATTCTTTAATTCCTCAAATGATTCCTTTATATATGTTACTATTCCTCCCATTTGTTATTTATTTAGCAGTCATAATTATGACTGAATTCTGCTTAGCACGGGTTGCGAGACTCGAACTCACGACACCTGGTTTTGGAGACCAGTGCTCTACCAACTGAGCTAAACCCGTAAATAATAATCAAGGCGTCCTGATTACAGGACACCTTAATTTACTATTTAACTGTATAGTGTTTAGTCTAAAATTTCAGTTACCTGACCAGCACCAACTGTTCTACCACCTTCACGGATAGCGAAACGTAAACCTACGTTCATTGCAATTGGTTGGATCAACTCAACTGTAATTGTTAAGTTATCACCAGGCATTACCATTTCTACACCACTTGGAAGCGCAATGTTTCCAGTTACATCAGTCGTACGTACGTAGAACTGTGGACGATAATTGTTATGGAATGGTGTATGACGACCACCTTCTTCTTTCTTAAGGATATAAACCTCAGCCTTAAATTTAGAATGTGGTGTTACAGATCCAGGCTTAGTAATCACCATACCTCTAGAAATCTGAGTTTTTTCTATACCTCTCAATAAAATACCAGCGTTATCTCCAGCCTCTCCTCTATCAAGGATTTGACGGAACATCTCAATACCTGTAATTGTTGAAGTTAATTTCTCAGCACCCATACCAATGATCTCAACAGGATCACCTGTGTTAGCTACACCAGTTTCGATACGACCTGTTGCAACAGTACCACGACCAGTAATTGAGAATACATCTTCAATTGGCATTAAGAATGGCTTGTCCATGTCACGTACTGGCTCTTCAATCCAAGAGTCAACCGCTTCCATTAATTCCATTACAGTGTCTACCCATTTTTGCTCACCATTAAGTGCTCCTAAAGCAGAACCAGATACAACAGGACCATTGTCACCATCGTACTCGTAGAAATTTAATAAATCTCTAACTTCCATATCTACTAATTCTAAAAGCTCCTCATCATCAACCATATCAACTTTGTTTAAGAAAACAACGATACGTGGAATACCTACCTGACGACCTAGTAAAATGTGCTCACGAGTTTGTGGCATTGGACCATCTGTTGCAGCAACAACTAAAATAGCACCGTCCATTTGGGCAGCACCAGTTACCATATTCTTAACGTAATCCGCGTGACCTGGACAGTCAACGTGTGCATAGTGACGATTTGCTGTTTGATACTCTACATGAGAAGTATTAATTGTAATACCTCTTTCTTTTTCTTCTGGTGCGTTGTCGATTTGATCGAAATCTTTTGCTTCAGATAAACCTGCATCAGCTAATACTTTAGTAATAGCAGCAGTTAAAGTTGTTTTACCGTGATATACGTGTCCAACTGTACCAATGTTTAAATGTGGTTTTGAACGATCGAAAGTTGCCTTTGCCATGTTTAATTTATTTAATCTTATTTAATATTAGTGTTCAATTTTAATTCTAAATTTATCTTAGAAAAAAGAGCCAATGACGAGATTTGAACTCGTGACCTCTTCCTTACCAAGGAAACGCTCTACCCCTGAGCTACACCGGCGTAAAGTGTTTACTTCCTCATTAATCTAATGAGATTCCTGCCTTCGCAGGAATTTTTTTTGAGCGGGAGACCGGGTTCGAACCGGCGACATTCAGCTTGGAAGGCTGACGCTCTACCAACTGAGCTACTCCCGCTTTTTGCAAGCCTTAAACCTTGCTCGATTTAATCAGAATTTCATCGGTTTTCTCGAAAATCCTGATTGAAAATGAATTCAAATAATTCAAAATTAATGAATTTAAATTATTTGTGGGAAGAGCAGGATTCGAACCTGCGAAGGTGAAAACCAACAGATTTACAGTCTGTCCTCGTTGGCCGCTTGAGTATCTTCCCTTTGTGTTTTCAATATTTTAAAGAACTGGTTTTTAACTCCTTAAGAGCCGATAGAGGGACTCGAACCCACGACCTGCTGATTACAAATCAGCTGCTCTAGCCAGCTGAGCTATATCGGCTTTTTCTTACTTTAAAATGCCCTTTTAAGACCATAAAAAAGTCCGCTATTTCTAACGGACTGCAAATGTAGTGTTTATTTTTTTTATTCAAAACAATTTTAAAAAAATTTTACTCAACTATGAGTTCTCAATTTTTGCTTTCTCTTTTTTATCTGTCTTTCTAAAGATGCAACGGCAATATCAGCCCCTTCTTCAAATGACTTACATTGTTTTTTAACTATGAAGCTGTCTCCCGGAACACTTACCTTCGCTTCAAACACTTTGTTTTCTTTATCACTTGTATTTTCGATTTTTAAATACACATCCGAAGATATTATTTTATCATAAAATATGTCTAATTTATCCATACGTTTTTGTATGAAATCAATTAGTTTACGATCCGCAGTAAAGTTTACAGATTGAGTGTTTACTTTCATAGGCGTAGTTTTAAATTATACAATAGTAAAAAATCCTAAAATTCATCACCTGCTATTTTCTTACATGCAGAATTATTTTTTATTTCTCGGATGAGATTTGGCATAGACCTTTTTTAACTCTGCTATACTATTATGAGTATAAACTTGTGTAGCTGCCAAACTAGTGTGTCCAAGAAGTTCTTTTACTGCATTTAAATCTGCACCTTCATTTAATAAGTGAGTAGCAAAAGAATGTCTTAGTACATGTGGGCTACATTTTGCTTTTGAAGATGCTATACTAAAATACTTATTTATTATTCTGTAAACAAGCATTTCGTAAATTTTAATACCCTTTTTTGTTAAAAAAAGGACCTCCTTATCTATAATAGTAGGAAGTTGATTACGATATATAATGTAAGTATCAAAAGACTGTAAAAGCGAATCAATAATTGGGATATACCTCTCCTTATTGCGTTTACCGAGTACTTTTAATTGCTTTTGAGAAAAATTTACATCCTTTAAATTTAAGTTTACAAGCTCAATTCTTCTTATCCCCGTTGAGTAGAACAATTCAACAATGAGACTGTCTCTGGCACTTTCAAAATCATTGACTTCAATTGTATTATCAAGAACCTCCCTAAGTTCTTCTTGTGAAAATGGTAAATTGACTTTCTTACCAACTTTTAACGCCTTATGCTTCTTTAACGGGTTATTTTCAATTATCTGAGTTTTTTGTAAAAACTTGTAATAAGCATTAAGAGATGATACTTTCCTATTGATACTCCGATTGGAAATTCCCTTATTCACTAATTCTATAATCCACTGTCTTATGAGAGAATATTCAACGTCATTTATATCATTAACATCATAGTGTCCATTCAAATATTCTTCAAGTGACTCAATATCTCTAATATAAGCCAACACAGTATGTTGAGAATAATTTTTCTCAAGCAACATATAATCAGAAAACGATTTTAAACTCATACCAATTTGTAGGTGATTAAATATAACCAATTAGAAGCAAATATTTATAAAGAAAAAATCCTGCATTTCGCAGGATTTAATAAATACATTGAATAAGTCTAAAATGCCTCTTGATCTTTTAAGGTTTGGATGTGTTCTGCCTTTTGAAGCTGTCTTCTCAATACTTCTGAAGGCTTCGTATAATGTTTTCTTGACTGAAGCTGACGCTTGGTACCAGTTTTATCAAACTTGCGCTTTAAACGTTTTAAAGCCCTCTCTATATTTTCTTTTTCGTTTACTTGAATTCTCAACATAGGTCTTAACCTCCTCTCTTTTAAATTTTACGCTACAAATATAAAGTGATTTTTAATTTCTAGAATAAATTTATTCTTTAAATAAGGACGCTTTTCTAGTTAAGTCTTTTATCAACTTCTCATCCTCTTCACTTTCTAAAAGGACATTGTAATTTTGCCAAAAGTCTTTATTGTAAGGTTTAAATGAAAAGATATCTGTGTCCCAATCTTTTTGTAATTCTAATTGCACCGTTTCATGGTCCATGATAATTTCAGAAAACAATACTTCTTGTACGGTATAATAAAACCTTTCATTTTTATTATAACGATTCTTCTGACTCTCGGTCATTTCTGTATTTGACTTTAAACCTACAGTTACCAATTTTGGCGTTTCATAATAAATATAGTTTGGATACATTTTATCTTCATACTCCATGTAATTAATTACCAGTTTATGATTTACCTGTGTATCAAAAAGTCTTTTACTTCTAATTTTTTGAGCATCTGAAGCCGCAATTAAATCGTACTCAATTCTCTTTATCGCATAATTATCGTAGTAAATATACAGCCAACCATTAGCGATATAGCCTTCATTATAAATCCCTTTGGTTTGGAGTCCTACAAAATCAAAACTTTTTTCAATCTTTATCTTGTAAATCTTGCGTTCATTATCTACCAAAATTGTATCGAGTTTGAACTGATGTTTTTGTAGAACCTCTTCTCCAAATAGAGCATTTTCATTTTTTGAATTTCGAAGCAAATTTAATTTCCCTTTGAATAAATTTTGTAATCCATTTACTCTAGTGTCATTCCATTTTATAGCTTGGATTAATTGATCCGTAGAAAGATCATCTCTATTGACATCATTAACCTTTAGTCTCTGGCCTGAATTTTTTTGATTACTATACGACACATAAGAAAAGATACTATCTATATCACGTAAGTCGTAGCTTTTACGTACTTGGTCTACATTAATTTTTAAATGTTTATTGGACGAGACCGTATATCCTGAATCGTATAGTGTAATCGCACTTTCAATAAGCCATTTAAACTCTACTTTATTTCGTTCCTTGTGACGAAGAAATCCTTTTTGGATGTAGGATGAATCTGGAAGATTAATTTCTAATTTTTCTAGCGCTTTTAAAACAATACCATTCCCGGTGGTTGGTCTCGGTTCAGCCAATACTACCACCTC
>Ga0181553_10002112_pt1 | contig 17697 bp, 16 predicted proteins | sample 011ome_17_FD_133753 | JGI IMG/M metagenome (GOLD analysis project Ga0181553, IMG submission 133753) | Coastal salt marsh microbial communities from the Groves Creek Marsh, Skidaway Island, Georgia - 011502XT metaG (megahit assembly) | ecosystem: Environmental > Aquatic > Marine > Intertidal...
ACATGGTAATAAGTTTGACGATTGGTTTAAAACCACATTACAAATTAACTGTCCGTATATTTTCTTTGGTAATAGAGAAAGCATTGAACTTGTTAAAAAATATAGAGGTGACTTACCAACATACTATATTGAACTTAATATTGAAGAATTTACAACCTACAAATATAAAGATAATATGATTATTGATAAAATACATTCTCCTTCTATAAATTTAAATTTGATTTGGAACGAAAAAATTTTTTTGATACAGCGTGCCTTAGAAATAAATCCATTTTCATCAGATTTTTTCATGTGGAATGATGCAGGAATATGCATTTATCGCGATACAATTCCACCTTCTATTTCGTTTCCAAATTTGAATAAATTAAATAATTTACCCAAGGATAAATTTATTTATTCTTCTTCTAATTCTATGTATATGAATGAAAAATTTCAAAAAGGTCAGTATCATTTACATCATCATATTTCAGGAACATCGTACATTTTACATAAAAACATTGTAAATAAATTTGCAACAATATATAGTGAATATTTAAAATTAGTAGACAACGGTGATATATGGACAGATCAAGTTATACTTACTCTTATGTACAGAGACAATAAAGAGTTGTTTTATAAATACTGTCACGGTTATGGCTCATTATGCCACAATTTGTTCTAAAAGCAGCAGCAGATTATACACAAGATTATAATCTGTTTTTATTTCGTGTATAGTGACCAAGTATAATCGTCCTGCATATTGGGATTCATTTTTCATTTATTGTACAATAAAATAATTCTATTTATAAGCATAGTTTTATTTATAAACTTAAATATTTATGTACAGATATATATACACCAAATATATGATATCGATATATTTACAAGGAGGACTCGGAAATCAGCTATTTCAAATTTATGCGTGTATATCATATAGTATAACGCATAACAAAGTATTGAAGCTTCCATTATACAATCAAAATTCAGTAAACGCAAAAAGTCCTTATGGTAATAGTAAGTATGATCGTCCTGCATATTGGGATTCATTATTCATTCACTTGAAACCATTTGTACAAGAAAACAATTCCATTTATAAACAGATTTCTCAAAAATATTCTCAACGATCATCTCATACTTATGAAAACATACCGAATATGGAGAATGGTTTACTTGAAGGATATTTTCAAAGTTACAAGTATTTTCAAGAAAACGAAGATAAAATTCATTCTATGTTGCAAATAAAAAACTGGCAAAACCAAATTAAATTAAAATATACAAACGATTATGAAAATTTAATTTGTGTACATTTTCGAATAGGTGATTATAAACACACTACTTATCATCCTATTATGAATTCTGAATACTACATGAAGTCAATTCAGTTTATTCAAGAAAGTGATAAAATAAATACTATACTTTGTTTTTACGAAGAAAACGATAAAGATATTGTAAAATCTATCCTAGAAGATGTTACCCATCATTTAAAAGATTTGAATATAGAATTCATTAATACATCTATACCTGATTATGAACAACTAATCATAATGTCTTTATGTAAACACAATATCATTGCAAATAGTAGTTTTAGTTGGTGGGGAGCATATCTGAATATTCATTCTGATGCTATTGTTTGTTATCCAGATCCAAATACATGGTTTCAAAAACCAGTTCAAATGGATGATATGTTTCCACAGAACTGGATACTAATAAAATAAAAATTATATATATCCATCCAGCCAATAATACGGATTATACCAACTATATTCTGGTTTTTGTTCATTTAATTTTTCTTCGCTTGTATTTGTATCTGCATTTGCATTTAAATACACAAATCCTCTCCATGACTTTGTTCCTACTTTCTTCCAATGTGATGTACATTCAACTTCATTCATTTATTATTAGAATATATAATTTATTATAAATAATAACAAATTATATATATATACCTAAGGATAACGATTATTTACTCGTTTTTTTCTCCAGCATTGTAGCATTCATAATGTCTGATACAATTTTCTTTTTGATCTTATATCCATCTTTTTGATAAAGAGAACTAAGTTCTGTTAGAATTTTATTTACTTTATCTTGAGAATGATCAATATTTATCCAACATGGATTATTTATCAAATGTGTATGCAGTAATTTAAGTTGTTGTGTATTATACATACTTATTGCTTCTGATATTTTATCTAAATTATCGTCTTTATCCCACATATCGTTTTCTTTTACGTAGAATAATTTCCGTTTCGAATCCATACAATGAATTGGTCGTTCCGATTGATCCATGTCTTTCAAACTAGACACAATGGTATTTTGAACTCCTTGAGTATATCCATGTTTTTCAATCCATTCTAATTGTTCAAATGTTGTAGGATAATTCTGAATAAATTCAGATAAATTCATAGCGTCTTTACAATCCTTGTTCAAGAAAGTGACAATATTGAATTTGTTATTTTGTATAATTTTCGGCTGTTTCGACAAATCTTCTATTTGTTTATGTAGTTTTTTGTTGTCTTCCAGTAGTTGATTGAACATAGATTTCATGTCATGACTATTCCAATCCTCTGATACATTACATTTTAATTTATGTCTGGAAAGAGACGATATATGCTTATAGGATTTACCGCATTTACATATATGTGGTTGTATTCTATCAGTATGAAGTTTATATTTCACAATATGTTTTTGTGACGCTATATGGTTATCCCATGAACTTTTTTTATTCGTGTGATAACTACATAATGAACAACTAAAACGATTCATATCATCTCATATATTTCAAATACGATTATTTTTAATATTTTTCTCGAGCATAATTTTAGTTAGCATTTTGTTAGCATTTTGAAAATATGGTTTGCAAAAAAATCATTTTCACCATTATATTTCACATGGTAAAACATAATAAATACAGTCTAAAATATTTCAAGAGCATAAAAGCATAATTTTTGTTAGCATCTCAAAAAAGGCCTCAAAACGCCGAAAAAATGTGATGGTAAGGATTTTTTTGACTGGTGAAGCAAACCCTTACCATTAACAAGTGAAGCTGATTTTTCGCTTTTTTTGCAAAACTTTTTTGGGATTTCACGTTTTTCCAAAACAAAAATTTGGGAAAAACTGAAAATGGTTATCGACTTTTTTTTCGTTTTTTTCACTTTTTTCAGTCAAAATAAATAAGAAATTACATTGTAACAGTATGTTTTCTAAAATAATTTCAAAAAATAAAAAACCCTTTTTTTTTATAAAAGCTTTTAGAGAACTACTTAAAGAACTTCATGTTTTATGGAGATCACTACTTTCTTTCAAAATCGTAAATTGGGATTAATACAAACATCCCGAGAAGGATAAATATGTTGGGAATGACAATAATCATTGACACCAACACGCAAACAAGAACGATTGCCTCGATCTGTTCCTACTAGACACCATCCTTGTTTTCTTTTGGGATGTACAGTATCTATAGATTCAGAAGGTTTTTCCACAGATGTATGTACTTGTGTAGATGACAATGTATTTTCAATATCGTCTAAATTCCCTCCTTTTGTAGCATTTGAATCAATAACAACTTTGGATTTGTTCGTTTTCAATAGATGAAAAATAATCAAGCTCAAAATAACAAATATACATATGATTTTAATCATGTTTTGTTTTATATGATATCATTACACAATATATTTACGAAATAGAATTTAGAATATCTAGCTTTTTGGAGGTTTTCTGTATATTTTCGGAAGAAGTAGTACTTTCTTGATTTTCACTCTTTTTAATCCTCTGGTAGATCTTGGGAAGTCCTTTCTTTATTTCCACAAAGGGTGTTGTCGATTGGTTAATGGGTAAAGACAAATCTACATTATCGCACATGAATAGAAAAGCACAATATATAATAATTCGGCGTTTTTGCTTAGTATTGGTGCTATATCGAATACAATATAATCTGTACAAACAATCTATAATTTTCTTGTGTGTTTGCGAATATGATTCAATCTGCTGTAAGATAATATCCCAAACAATCCATATAATATCAGTCTTAAAAGATTGGTGGACTGGTACGTGATTGCGTAGTCGAGCAGTCAGGTGTTGTTTTTTCTTTTTGCATATTTTCTCATATGTGAGTATCCACTCAAGCCAATAACTGCAATTGTGTGAAGAATTCACCTTTTTACTTAAATTATATGCAAGTTCGTTGAATGGAATGAATAACTCTTTGGGATCATCTTTTGAAAATACATTATCTATATAATGAGTAGTGTCTGCGATGAAAAGGTGTGTGATATTAGATAAATGTATCTCTTCTAGGGATATTTTCAGAAATTGTAAAGCATATTTTTTTCTAGAATAACACAACATATACATGATTTCTGCAAATATATGCCGAATATTTTCATTATCGCGTAGTAATAGCTCTCTGTCAATATATCCATTCATGACTATCGTTTTGAAATCATTATATCTAGTATATAGATAAATCGCTAACTTAGGATTGCCAAGATGAATATGCTGAGAGTAAACACTGAATATAGTTTCCCATAAATCTAAAAAATGCCCAGAACAAATGAGTTCGGAACTCCAGTAAAGTATATCTTCTATTCTTTTTACCATGATGGATTTTGATAATTCTTTGACAACAGAACTCTTTTTATATCCTGAAAATGAAATGGATTTGAAATCTTTGTTTGATCGTGAATCTTCTATTAACATTGTAGTATTTATATGATAAAAAAAATACTAAATATACATATATTAATGCTTCAAGTAGTTCAACATGAATGGGAAAAAGCTTGTTCTTATGAAAAAGTGTTTTATATAGCTTTTCTATGTTGTGTTTTATTAATGACTTGCAAATACATCCAAAAAGTATTTGTGAAGGAAGGAATGAGGAATCCAAGTCCTAACCAAAAGCACTTTCAACAAAAATTTACTTTACATAAATCATTTCCAGACATTTACAATTCATTTTATGTTTCCATATACGATAAAATATTCTTTGATCCTTATCGGTACCAATTCGAAATGAAATCCATACTAAAACATACAAAAATCGATGAAAAATCTGTCGTTTTAGACATTGGTTGTGGAACAGGACATACAGTAAGAGGAATACATCCATATACAAAAAATGTTCAAGGAATCGATCTTTCGAGAGAAATGATAAAAAAGGCCAAAACGAAATATCCCTATTTGAAATTTCATCAAGGAGATGCAATGCATAACTTGACATATGAATCCAATACTTTCACGCATATTCTAGCATTGTACTTTAGTATTTACATGTTCAAAGATAAATATGGAATTCTAAACAATGTATATTCTTGGTTGCGACCGAAAGGATATTTTATTGTACATTTGGTAAATCGTAAAATGTTTGATCCAGTTGTTGCACCAGCAAATCCATTGGCATTTGTATCCATTCAAAAGTATGCCAAAGAAAGAATCACCAAGTCTACTGTAAAATTCAATGATTTTACATACGATTCCCATTTTTCTCTCGATGATAAGAATGATACTGCAATATTTGAAGAAACACTCAAACATGATATAAATGGCAACGTAATTAAAAATACGCATACTATCCATGCCCCAAAAGTAAACGATTTTCTTAAATTAGCACAAACTGTTGGTTTTAAAGTAATCGAAAAAATCGATATGACAGAATGTGAATACGAATACCAATATTTATACATATTACAAAAACAATAAATATTGATAGTATATATAGATTCAATGCGATTTCCAAGTTCTTGTAAAGATGATATTATACGAGCCAAAATAAACGGATCGAAATTTGTGAATAAAGAATGTTGTCCAAATAAGTTAGTTTATGTGAGCGACGAACATCCAGGTATAAAAACAAACACTTCATCTTATATTCAAAAATCATGTATTTATAACAAAAAAAAGGCAAATTTGTATGATGATGATGGTAATGTAAATAATCAACGCTATTTTCATGATAAAATAGCATTCTTAAATCGAAACTCGTGCACAACAAACAACAATTGTAATAATTTAGAAAATTCAGTAGAACGGTTGAAAAAGAACATAATGAGAGATAGTATTTATAATTCAGCCGGTGCTAAAATGGGACAAATAAATTACGGAATTAATAATAAAAATAAAGATTATTGTGATAAATGTTCATAGGAATGATCTATCACTAATTTGCGGTTGAAAGTATTAAATTTCTTGACAATATGTACTGGTATATTGTACTTGTGAAACCAATATATACACAATTGAATATTGTTTTTTCTATAACATTCTATTATGTCTTGGGATAAATCATTTTCCATGAGGATCAATGTATTACTTATGTTTTCTATTTGTTGCTGTCCAAATATAATATTAATTTCTTCTAATTTATTAATAAATATATCGTGAATTTGAACATTTAATATTTGATGTAAAAACATATCCTTATGATGTTCACATTGTTCTAGTATACTCTTGAATTTTTTTAAGTACATAAATGTATTATGATAACGAAAATTTTTACATATTAAGTATTTTTCAGAATTTGCAGGTCTACTCGTAACTGGTTTGCACACGTACACATTTTCATAAAACATATTTAATAAATAAATTACATCAATTGTTCCTCTTATGAAGATATCAAACAGTTTAATTATAAACGTACCTTTCTTTTTTTGGCATAAAATTGCGTAGAAACTTTGCACCAACAGTAATTTCACCATATTATGTTCTTGTAATTCATAATTTGATGAAAAGTCAAAACCACCGTCTGCAGTAATTATATTCATCGAATTTTTATATTTGTTGTAAGCATATTCTAAATTTTTTGCATTGTACAAATTTCCGGTGTTATCTTTTAAATTGTCAAATACAATATTATGATGTTTAGGTAAATGAGATTTCAGTTTGTTCCAATTGGGAATAATATCAGAATGAGACTGTAATGTGATACCAACAATATTATTGTATATATCATCATGATTTGCATTGATATTTTGTTTTAAATGGATCATTGCTTGAATGAATCCACCAGGTCCTTCTGCTATATGCATACTTTTACAATTTGATTTAATACTAGTAGATACGTTTTCAATTTCAGATAGTTCTATCAGTTTATAAAAAGACCTAGACACAGTTTGCAACTTACTCAAATGTAGATTTTCATCATAGTGAGTATGTATATACTCGTATGGATTGGTAAATATTTTTACATAAGACCAACGATTTATATTGGAATGAATTTTTTCTTTCATCAGATTCAAATATCTATGGAAACTTTTACTAATGATAGTTTCTGGTACAGACTTGGAAAATCGAATTTGAATATCAGTTAATTTCAGTTTGTATTCATGTTCTTGTAATTTGTAATACATAGATTATACAACATGTTTTTTTGTATTTAAATAGTACTTTTCATAAAGTTGATATTCTAAAATAAAAATATCTACGAATATCAAATAGTGCATTACATGGCGTATACTTGCGTGTATATAAAGAAAAATACAGCAAAAGAAATTATAGTGTTCTCAAACGAAAACGATCGTCAAGTATCACATTATTCTGAATCACTGCCAAAATCTAGCCAATTATTAAAATCATTTACTGGATTAAATATAGAAAATTTAAATGTGGACAACACAATCTATACACAAGCATTTGATACAATATACGAAGACGATACAATTTATGATTTGAAAATGAAAATATCAAGATGCTTAGATAACATTCATCCAGATGAATTGTACACCTTCATATTAAGCGAAAAAAAATACAATATATATACAGTATTTGATATATTACGGCAAAATTCCACAGACACAAGCTTTCCAAAAGAAAGATTGGTTAGTTTCCTACAAAATATGAAATCTACCATAAAAATCCCGGACAAAAAAAAATTCACATTTGATGATTTGATTAAAATTGGATTATCCGAGAAATATGTGAATTTTGTAATGTACACACCCCTTGGAAATAGATTTTCTATTAGACAAGAATATCCAGTGGTTGTGAATCCATTTTCTGTTTCTTCGCTTGATAGTGTGTTAAAGACTAATATTAGTCAAATTGTTTCCACAAATAATAATGAAGTAATTTTAGATCAATATAATAGTTACAATAATGTGATATTTGTTTCTACATTAGACGATGTTTTGCAACATGCAAAAGATCAAAATACTTCTTTGGAAAGTATGTGTTCTATATATTTTCCATTGTATCCAAATCCGTATATACGAGATATTGGCGATGTTAAACACTATACAAATAAATCACTTTTAAAAGATCACATAATCAAAATGGAAAAAATAAGGAAAATCAAAACAGCAGTTGGTGTTCAAAAGATAGAAGATGTACATAAAGGTATTCGTGAATTGAAATGTATCTATCATACACATCCAGACAACAAAATCTCATTGGAAAGAGTATTCAAAGCTATTCAAACATCCAAAACATTTCCTTTTATTAAATACAATCCCAATAAACAAGAAGAAAGCTATTTCAGAATATATTCAGCAGATACAGCAGGAAGTACTAAAATACCATATATTTCAAAAATCACCATTCAACGGATACAAAAAGAAATTGCCAGAAGAACATCCATTGGTATATTTATTCCAGATGAAAGTCTGACATTTTCAGCATCTACTAATAGTATTCTTTTGGAATTATATGGAGATGGTAGTCTCATGGTTAATGTAAAACTTGCTGGTGCTGTTAGTGAAAAAGCAATAAATAGATATGTACAGTCAAGGTGTGAATTATTGTCAATACAATTGCAAAAACTGGCGAATAAATTAAACATTGAAATTGCAAATATTATAGATATTTACGATTCAAGTGTCGAAATACAAGATATTATTTATGAATCTACGATGAAAACAATGAAATTATTTGATATCAGTACGTATAGAAACATTTTCAATCCTATTTTTTCTTATAGTGACACAAAATTAACTTCATCTACGCCCATACATGTGCGATACAAACGCGTATCAAATTTTAGTAATATGGATTCAATTCACGCATTCATTTCTGATTTAACAAATCAACAAGTGAACATCGAAGATATTTTAACAATATTGATGCAATCTTACAATTTGTCGTTTGAAGATGCAAATAAAACATATACGGATTGGATTGAACAAATAAATATTCGAAAAAATGTATACAATCGCAATAAATCGAAATTAGTTTTTAATCCAGGTTTCAAATTATTAATCACAAAAAATAGAACTACCCAGGACATTACGTTCACAATATCTGGAATTAACAATATTCATTATCTTGATCATGTGTCTATGTATATGGATGCATTGTATTTGATAGGAACAAATGAATATCCAATAATAGGCGATGATGTGAAATCGAACGTGAATGAAACTCAATCGATAGATGTAGTAAGTAAAACAGAAAGTGTATTGGAAGAAGGAATTGATTCTATATTGGATAATAATAAAATAGAGAATGTTCCTTTGGGAGATAATTTTTTTATGAATTTCGGGGACGATAGTGATGACGATACAGACGATACAGATGATACAGATGATACAGATGATAACGATGTTAGCATAGTTGATAAAGTAATTCGATCTCGCGAGGAGGGTAAATACGATGATTATGATACAGATAATGACGATGATATAATCGGTGGAAAGTATCAATTCGTAGATGATGAAGTACTGCATGATATTTCTCTTCGCAATCCAAATTATTTCGAAAAACGATTAAAACAGCGTGATCCTATATTTGAAACAAAAGACGATAAGGGTAAAGTCATGTATTCTAGATTTTGTCCGTCTCAGGCTCGTCGTCAACCCGTAATTATATCAGAAGAAGAAAAAAAATACATAGATGAAAATAATCCAGATGCTTATAGTTATGCTATGCAATATCAAAGTAAGTTGGCGAAAAAACCATACTACTACATATGTCCCAAATATTGGTGTTTTAAAACGAACACGCCAATGACACTAGAACAAATAAAAAGAGGAGACTGTGGTGGCAAAACTAAGACAATTGACAACACGAACAAATCCAAAAAAATTCCCAAGGATGCATATGCATATGAGTTTAACAACTTTCTTACAAAAGAAGTAGATAGTTTTAGTGTTCCTGGTATGTCACACTCCAAAAAGATACCAAAAGACATGTGTATTCCATGTTGTTTTGCAGATGGAAAAATAGATAAAACGTTACTAAATTCGTGTAACGCTAAATTATATAAACCGGGTCAGTATGCATCTAATGATATTAGCGAAAACCTGAGTCAAAAACCAACAACAGAAATCAGAGATACATCATTGAAGTCTGTAGACGAAAAACGAGACGAAAAGTATATTATGAATGGAGATACATTTCCATTGGAAAAGGGTAGAATAGGATATTTACCTTTACAATTAGAAGAATTACTGACAAAAGACAACCAATGTAAACATTCGAAAACTTTTCCCACCACAAAGGCATGTTTGATGCGCTTAGGAATACAAAATGATCTCAAACAATCGTTTGTGGCTCTTATTGCAGAATATTACACTGACTATGAACCAAACAAAAAGAAGCTATCAATATCAGAAATGAAAATCACTATCGCGAATGCGTTATCTTTAGATGTGTTTATTGTATTATTAGATGGTACATTACCCGAAGTGTTTCGAGAGAAACAATCGATTATCAACAATGTAAATGTTTCTAAATATTCCGACAGTAAATTATATAAACCACATGAGTATGCAAATAATCCAGATGCCTTATTACGGTTCAAAATGACATGCGCTGCATACGAAAAGTGCAAGACATACATTCAAGATCCTGATGTAGATATTGATCATTCTTACATATTAGAGTTCATTTCTCTCCCCAACAAAAATTTGTTTCCGAAAGGATTAAATGTATATTTATTCCAAATTCCAAATGATGATTCTACTTCTAAAGTTCAGATTGTGTGTCCAACTGTACCGTATATCAGATTGAAAAATATATTTGACTTATCAAAACCATCGGTAATTGCACTGAAAATAGACGCGTATTATGAGCCAATTATTTTATACAAAAACGATAGTAAATTTAGGATTCAAAAAATATTCAGTAATATTTTGAAGGACGTATCCAATATTCAAGATGTGTTCAACATCATCAAAAAAGCATCTTTACAGTGTGACCCAAAGCCATCAATGCCTAAAGTATATACCATGAAAAGAAATAAACATTTATCAGATGTTCTTGTGATATTGAATTCATATAAACGTATTATAACCAAACAAATATTAAATTATAACGAGCGTGTTATTGCTGTTGTTGTACCATTATCTAACTATGAAGTAATCGTTCCTGTATATCCGTCAAATGTTAATTTTAAGTATCCATTTGAATACATGGACAATACAAAAAATGTACAAGATTACTCATTAACCGTAAACATGTTGAAAGAGTTACATAGACTAACAAACGAAGAAATATTATGCAAACCTTTATACAAAGTAATTGAAAATAAAATAATTGTAGGGATTATAACCGAAACAGATCAGTTTGTTCCTGTTAAAATAGATGTTTCTGAACCAATCCCAGACAACGATGAATTATTAACAATGTATTCGTATGATCAAACTAACTTGGATAAAATATCGTTACTTTCCAATCCACTGCAGAATAAAAAAAATAAATTAATTAAAAAGATTCAACTAGAGAATCAATTTTATTATGCTTTTCGAAATACAATTCGATTTGAAATCCAAAAATACGAGAATAGAAAAATACGTGACATGGTACTGACATTTGTTGATGATCGATCTTTATTTGAAGATGATAAAAAGAAAAAAATATACGAAACTATAAAACCAATCATAGATAATCGCGTTTCATTTGCTGAATTTGATGACAACATTATCATGAATTTTCCTCAGATTGAAAGTTGCTATTTGTTAGATACAGACCAATGCAGTAAAACGCCATATTGTTTGGTAGATAACAACTGTAAATTGCAAATTCCATTACATCATTTGATAAACGGATCCAACAATGAAAAGCAGTATGTCAATAGAATTATTGATGAACTCATTCGATATGGTTTGTTGAGTGAAGCAATTTTAGAGAGAAATGCACATATTTTAAACGATGAAGATTTAGAATTTAGTGTTTCAGATAATGAAGTCATCATTGTAGAATCGTTACTCGATCAGTTGTTTCAAAATAACATAGAAAAGAATAGAAATAAATATATATCGGGCATAACGGATATAATACAACCCAATATTTCAAAACAATATTCAAATGTATACAAGGACAGTATTGAACTTAAGAATTCAATCGTAAAATCAAGAGCTGACACACCACCTATATTCAAATGCATAGATTCAGTAAATGAAAAACCTTCTAAACTCCATCGTTATTTTATGAAGCAACCAAGTGAAATCATAATGAAAAGTACAGCATTATGTAATTTTAGTATGATGAAGGATATCATAGATGAGTTTACCAATACAAATGTACCCCCTGAGGAAATTTCAAAGACATTGTTGAAACAGTATTTTGTATTCGAAAAGTATTTGAAAAATGTATATGACATACTTCGTGATCAAAAAAAAAGGAAGTTGATTGATGCAGCCCAGCGAAATGGATTACAATTGGAAGAAATCATTATGGATGAACATTATCCTTTATCAAGTATAGATATCATTTTATTAGCGGATGCCTACAAAGTACCGTTAGTATTGATCACATCTGCAAAGGGTGGACTTCACGAATTGAAAGGAGAAAAGGATAATAAAATGTATGTAACACAATCAGTAGATTTAGAATCCCCGTGTGTATTTATACGTCAACCTGGAATATCACAACAAAAATCGGTTATTCAATACAGCATTATTAGTCTTACAGATGAATACAATGTTAAAATTTCATACAATGAAATGCAACCAATAATGCGACAAACATTAAGTCATATCATCCATAATCCGCACAGACACGTAAAAGATTTTATCAAAAATTACCATCAATTAGATAAAATAAAAAAAGAAAATAAAACAGTCAAATTAGTGAGAAATAACACAAAATCAAAAACTAGAAAGAAGTGATTTCTGATAATTCATATTCTTCTGTGTCATCACTATCACTATCACTATCACATTCATTTTCATTTTCATGTCGATGTGTATTTGATCTTTGTGTGTCGACTATACTTGTTTTGTGCAATCTTTTTTTCTCTATCCATGATGCATGTTTCATCATAAATGAGCTCAAGTTGCGTGTAATTATATTTGTTTTTTGATGTAAGATACTCGATGATGGTTCAAAATGCACGATAAAACAGTCACAGTATATAGACGTTTTAAAAAACTCGATAATGTAATCTTTATGGGTTTGTGACATTTGTAGGTTTATTTTAAAATCTGTGTATATATTAAATATAGTATGTATATGATTAAGTAAATGCGAATGATCCATATTATCCACATACCGTACTGCAGCTAACCAATTTAAGTTAATGTCGTTGTATTCATACAATAAGCTTAAATTCATATCATATTTTATATAAGATTCAAATATCAATGGAATATTGTAATTTGTACACTTTAATTTAATATACAGATTGTAAATATTGTGATCACTAAGAATTATATTGGTAAATGGATTTTTGGGTTTTTTCGGGGTGCTTATTAAGTATTCTGAATACGTTAAATGTTCAACACACACCTTCAACAGATCAGTTGTTCTGAAATCATACACTGTATTCAACTCTATTATTCTGATTTTTTGGGATGCATGTATATCTTTAAATGGAGTACAATCAAATGATTCTTCGCAAGGAAATATTTTAATTTTACGTAATTTAAATCGTTGCTTTATTGTATTGAAACATTTAACAATATGTTGAAATTTATATATATATGTAAGTATACAATTTTTCAAACTTTCGCTGAAAAATGAATTATTGGATATGACACTATTTATATAATTATATTTTTCTTTTAATGTTTTTTTGGAATAATATTCGGTTATAATGTATCCAATGCTAAAACTATAATCTTCTTTACATAATGTTTGCAATACATGCAATATTTTGTATTGTATCGATTTATTACCAGTCATGTGGTTAATGCAATTCAGTTGTTTGTGCCGTTTGCGTGGACGTGTTCTAGTATATACAGATCCAATCGTAAAATTCATATATTGTAATAGTATTGGGTTTTTGTTTATGTATTTATACTATTTCATTATATTTCAATGTATTTGGATAACTGCAGTATAATATCTTCTTGTGGATTAATTTTTTGGAATACTATACTCTGTTCTGTTTTGAATGGAATCATTTTTTGACGATTGTTTTTTACATAAACAGTTGCCTCTGCATTTTTATGATTTGAATCAAATAATATTTTACATACAAATCCACCTGATGTTAATTTGATATTACAATCAGGAGTGTTTAAGTTTATCCAACGCACATAAGACCCAGTTTTAAGTTTTGGACTTACATTGATATATCTGTATTTTTTCAGCTTTTTATTCATTTCTTTTAATTGCTTACGATGTATACATATTTTTTGTAAAATATCGTTCTTTTCTTTATTAATTAAATCCCATCGTAAAGAAACAACATCTCCATTATTTGCATTCTCTAATGCTTTTAGTACGTCCTCAATGAAACCTTCATTTTCTTCAAAATCTGCATCCGATAATGTAATATTAACTTTATCAGCCATTCTATACATAATGGCTAATAAGTATTTAAATCTATATAAGTTATAGTTTTTATGCACTATACATGAAAATTTTGGCTATTATCACCTGAATAACAGGTCAATACGGTTCTTATTTGGCTGAATTACTTTTGAGAAAACAATAGGTTGTGTATGGAATCGTGAGACGAACTTTTCTTTTATATACCTTGTACGCGAATTTATTATATACGAAGTAAACTGAACTTGAAATATGGTGAACCTTACATATGAAAGTGCTTGAACTAATATGATCATCCAGATTTTCATGTGTTAAAAATAAATTTGGAATTACTCAAAAAAAAAAGATTATGCAATATAATGAGTAAGAATACATACTCGTACTCATGAATTGCACTGTACGGGGCTTGAACCCGTGACCATTGGCTCATAAGACCAACACTCTGCCGACTGAGTTAACAGTGCCTTTTTTTAATACATATTTTTTCCGTACTAATTTTATGGATACTGTGTATGAAAAGAATGAAAATAGCATTTCTAGCTCTCAAGACAAATTGGATCGAGAAGAAATGTTGTGGACTACTAAGATCGAACAAATATTCAATCATTGGGCATTTGAATGTAAAGAATTCGGGAAATTACATAACAAATTTGGAAGAAAATATAAATACTTATATCACTCATTTGGTATACCTTCTGTTGTTATACCTTTAGTTATGGCATCAGTGAATCAGATTTTGGGAGATGCTCACAATGTGAGTGTGATCTTAAATTCTGTTGGATATTTTTTGACTGGGACTTTGACTGGAATTACAACATTTTTGAACTTTTCAAGTAAGTCTGAAAAACATTATTACACCGAAATACGATACAAGGAATTGTATACTGATATTCAGACTTTACTTATCAAACCTAAACGTAATCGTATTGCCGCGGATATTGCTCTGGAACAGTTCAAATTACGATTTGAACACATTAATGAGTACGCTCCTGATATTTAGACAATCGCATATATATATGTTTGCAAACATCTATGCGTAGTTCATTCATATCTTTTATGGTTGCGTTTTTTTTGTGCATAATTTGTAAAACAGCTTCCAAAAGATTATGTATTATGTAATTATATTTGTGTTCAGTTTCAAAATGTTCACAAGACAACCAGTCATTTAGTGTTTTTATTGATGGCGCATGATGTGCTATTTCATCTGGGTTCATATTCAAGTATATTGAATACAATGACTACTTATTATCTAAATAAATAAAGTTTTATATTGTTTTATTGTAATAACGTTTTATATCTTCTCGAATAGTATATTGTCTAGATTTTTTAATATGATTCATAATATATTCTACTGTTTCAGAGGAAGAAATGCAATCTTGTAAACACAACTCAATATATTGCAGAGTTAACGCTTGTGGTTGTTTTAATTTATTAAACTTCATTTTACCATCTGATATGGCAATGACTGTATCTAACATATCTTGTTCCGATGCTAATGAATAGAGATTTTCTGTTACTGCAGATTTTTGATCCTTTATATCCTTTAAAGTTTTGCTTAATTCTTTTATTTCATTGTCTAATTTGACCCAATGTTTTATTTGACTTTTGAAAGTATCCATGTATATCATAAAGACGCTATTTTTATTTTGACATTTGAATTATCTTTTTTACATTAAAACATATATACACACACAAGCACAAAATAACAAAAATAATCAAAAACAACAATATCACACACAACAATGCTATATATACAAACGTTTGCATGTCCATTATTGCTGTACGTGCAAGTGATTTCATTATTTCAATACACTCTTTTTTAAATGATTCCTGTTTGCATAATTGTAAGCATTCATAAACAAATTTATCTTTTAATGACATGTCATATATTATATATTGATATTATATTTTCGTTACGATATGATTTTTATTGTATATGGAATGAGAAATGAAGATTCATTGTGTTAGTGATCATATTACAAAATTGACATTGAATAATCCAGGAAGATTGCAAGGTGGATCATACTTTAGCAAAATCAGTATTAACAATAATCCATTGTATTTAAAAATAGAAAATCATTACACATATAGTGGTATCCAGCACACAGAGAAGAAATCCTATCTTGATATCGTATTTGACAATGATTCATTGGAATACATTAAATGGTTTTACAACTTAGAAGAGTTGATAAAACACGAAATTCGAAAGAATAATAAAGAATGGTTCAGTACTAATATAGATGATTCTGATATTGATTACTTCTACAATTCCTGTTTGAAAAATACACAAACATGTGTTTTAATGAGAACTCATATTCAATACAAAAATAATCAGCTATGTTGTTCTGTCTTTGACGAAAATAAAACGATAACATCATTGGATTCAATCAAGAACCAGTGTTTATCGACAATAATTCATATCAAAGGTGTTCGTATGACAAATACAAGTTTTCAATTAGAATTGGAAAATAAGCAAATTCTTATAATAGAAAAAGATAGTGCATTCAATACTTGTCTTTTAGAAAGATCTATTGATCGAGTTCAAGAAAATACACAAACAACGTATGTAGTTTCAGAGTCTGATGTAGTTCCATGTTTGGAATATACACAGAAACAAGAAATTAACGAAGAAAAAACAAAATCTAATGAACATCATGAATCTCAAAATCAAGGAGAAATTTGCGAATTCTCAATAAATTTGGATAAAATTCCTATGGATGATACAATAACGATCAAAAATACAAGACAAATTTATAGAAAGCAATATGAAAACGCCAAATTAAAGGCAATAGAATCACGAAAAGAAGCTATTCGATCGTATATTGAAATCCAGAAATTAAAAGAAAAGTATATGATCAGTTCATCGGATGACTCAGAAGAAAGTTCAGATGACGATGTAATTTTTGAACAAGAATTATTGCAATCATAAAAAAATATTATCCTTTGAAGTATATATAGAGGATGAAGTTAGAAAAACTTTTTCGAAAATATAATACACATTTATTTTTAGCATCTATAGTTTTGTTATTATTGGCTGTTTATGTCTATTCGAATAATAAATCCAAAACACAAGAAAAG
>Ga0181553_10002121_pt1 | contig 17650 bp, 35 predicted proteins | sample 011ome_17_FD_133753 | JGI IMG/M metagenome (GOLD analysis project Ga0181553, IMG submission 133753) | Coastal salt marsh microbial communities from the Groves Creek Marsh, Skidaway Island, Georgia - 011502XT metaG (megahit assembly) | ecosystem: Environmental > Aquatic > Marine > Intertidal...
GAAAATTATAATATAGATCTTCGTAGACGAAATACAATTCATCATCTATAATCTTTTGCTCAAATTTCAATGCCCCGTCTGGAGTGTTTACATCAGGTTTATAGTATGCTCTAAAAATTTTATTCATATCCCCAAGCTTTTAAAGTGTGTTTAAATGGATTCCCCTCGATGTTTTTAACTAAGTTTAGCATTTTCTCCGCAATATCTTTTATCTCTTTCTGTGCATGATCTGAATATCGTAGTCTTAGAAAGTTTGCAAAGGATCTCATATTAAAAGAAACATCACCTTGGATTTGAGAGTTGTAAGTTTTGAAATATCGAGCCGATTCCTTTGCACGTTTACGTCCCAAAACAGGTTCTAAATCTTTAAGACATTCATGATATAAATAATTCCCCTGCTTCGTATATTCCTCTAAGATATTATACCAGTTAATCATCGTTTCCCCTTCCTTACTCAATGGACAGTTCCTTTTAAAGGATAGCCCCTTCCAATCTTCTGGTAGGTAGTATTTATCTTCTTTTAACTCCTTATATCTAGCTGACTCTGCATTCATGCTAGAGATCCTATGCTTTAACAAATGGATGTGAGAAGCAATGTCGGTATCGACTAGAAAGTGAACCATTCCCTTTTCGAAGGGTGTCTGGTGTCCTTCACTCCACAACATATTGATCATCTTATCAATTCTATTTCTCTTTTCCTCTGTCAATTTTCGGGATATTGATGTCCATGCACTACAAGCAATAATTTCATCACTTCCATAATAACCAATCAATTCTACACTATTATTCATATTTACTTTTTATTTTTACAACCTTACAAACATCTCCATATTTTTTCTTATTATCCAGATATTGATCAGATAAAGATATACAATCATCTAATAACCATTTTCCTGATTTGTATGATATCTCAGAATAATTTGTTATAATATTTTGGTGATAATAATACAGTGCCACTTTATCACCTTCATATAACTCTTCACCGTATATATCATACAACTCAGTAAATCTCAATATTTTATATGAGTGATCTGGAGCTTTCATCAATTCTCCAGTCATTGGGTCTTCATGATATAATTTACCGTGAGGATTTATATACCAATCTCCATCATTCAAAAACTTCTTCAAATCAAATAACCAAACTTTAAATTTCATTCACCGAATCCCTTTTCCATTTTCTTCAATTTAGTGTAATAACGAGGATCTTCCTCAAGATGTTGAAGTGCAATAATCTTTGCTATTTTTGGATCATTGGTGTGTTCCATTTCAACCTCGACACCTATTTTAAGCTGATTAGGGTCATAGTCAATGTTTGGATTGACCCTTTTGAAGAATTTTTTGAATGGTTCCATAATGTTGAGATCTGGGCTGTGGATCAAGTGTAGTTTGATTTATTCTCATTTATTTAATCTTAACCTTACCCACCACTTCCAATTTCACATCAGTTATGCCGGACTTTTTAAAGCCGAGTTTGTCAGCAACGCCTATGGTGACATCAATTATTCTACCCCTGACGTATGGCCCCCTGTCATTAATTTTCACAATTTCACTTTTCCCATTTTTTAAATTTGTGATTTTTACTTGGGTTCCCATTGGAAGTGTTTTGTGGGCTGCTGTCATTCCACTATTTTGGAGCTTTTGTCCGCTGGCTGTTTTAGTCCCACCATTACAATTTGTGGAATAATAGGACGCTTTGCCATGTTCAACTGGTGCTGAAAAGGCATATAATGACAATATCATATTTAGCAAGAGTATCTTTTTCATATGAACCACTATTTAACCATAAGCTAGTGTTTAATCAAGTTTTTTTGTTAAATAGTAGTATAACGTCATGCCTCCTCAGATTAAAAACGACACAATGAATTGGATTTTGAAAATTGGTGGATTTATTATGTCCATAACAATTATGGTCTCCTCTTGGTTCCTAAACCAAGCAATGGGGAGACTCAATGATGTAGAGAAATCTATTAAAAGTTTAGAAATATCTGAAGCGACGAGCGCGGGAAGTAAATTCACTTCTTTGGATTGGGTGAATGCGAAGACCATCATAGATACAAATCAGAGTGCTATAGATCGTAGATTGGTTAAATTGGAGGAGAATAACTCAACTATTAAGGATTCTCTGGCGGAAATTAAACAATTGTTAAAGGAAAAGAAAATACATGAACCGTAAAAAATACAGTAAACGAAATAGAATATTTTATACATACATTTTCATCGGATGTTTTGTAGGTTTCTTTGGTTGCGCACCTAAAGAAATCCCAAAAGCTATCATACCACCAGCGCCAAAACAAACCGAGAGCATCGTTCCGAACATCAAAAAGGTAGATTCTGGAATAGGAGAAACCATACAATCTAGTAATAGAATTGGGTCCAAATTAGAAGAATCTAAAAAAACCATTAAAGATCAAGACATTTCTATTTCAGAAGCCATCACACAGGCTGAAAAGCTTAAGGAAAAGGTTTTGTCTAAAACGCAGATATCTGAATTAGAAACCTCTAATTTGATAGATCAATTAAAAAAGGTAAAATCTAGAAATCTTTTTTTAGAAATACAAAATCAGGAATTGACAAACCTCAGAACAGAGCAATCAAAAATATTAGATGATTTGAAAAATACTTTAGATAAGACTAAGGAACAAGTTATTAATAAAGAAAATGAAGTCGATCAGTTGAGACAGCAATGTGAGTATCTTTCAAAGAATTTGGATTCTAAGAATACAGAAAATGAAAACCTTAAAAAATTATTGCAGAAGGAAAAGGAAGTCAGTGCATCTGCTAAGGTATACCGAAATGCAATATGGGGCATTGTCGCTATTTGGGTGCTGCTTTTGATTTTGAAAAATGTTTGGATGTCAATCAATCCAGCGGCAAGATTGAGATTTTGATTAAATAAGGGTATGAGTAAGAATACAGGCGTCAAAAAAGATTGGATTTATGCTTTGGGTGGAATCGGTGGATTCTTCGCAATTTTAAAATCTTCTGGGTGGATCGATGAAAATTTCGATTTCTCAGCAATTTATAATGTAGTGGACTATGCTTCAGTTGCGGCGAAGGTTGCATTTGCTTCTGCGGTAGTTTGGACTCTGAAGAAATTTGTATTTCCATCCACATTAGGAAAAGATTTTGGGGAAACATTCGACTTGGGGTGGAATAATATGAACCCTGTGGAGAAGACAAGATGGATGATTGGAGTATTTGTATCTCTCTTCATTGCCATTTTGGTTACATGGAATTCAAAATAATGAACCTATTAAAAATATTTGGTATTTTTATAATATCATCTATTATATCTAAAGGTGATCCAAATGATGTTGTCACCGATGGACTGGCTATACCCATATCACAAAAATCCGTAGACTTGATTTGTTACTATGAGATAGGTGGAGGACAGCGGGAATTTGAAAAATATTACTCTAGACCCGAGGTTCCTGCTTGGAGAACTACGTCAAGTGGTGTCACTGTTTTGATTGGTTATGACGTTGGCCAATATTCTAAAGAAAGAATATACAATGATCTAAATGGTTTGATAAAAGATGAGGATATTAAACTTCTTCAGTCTGTTGCTGGGATGAAGGGTAGCAATGCGTATTACAACGGTCTCCCGAAAGTAAAATATAAACTAAAGTTTACATGGGATGAGGCATTGAATGTCTTTAAAAAAAGAACTTTACCATCCTTCACCAAGGATACTGCAAATGCCTTTGCTCTATCCTACGATAGATTACACCCCCATTCCAACGGAGCATTAACGAGCATTGTCTATAACAGGGGATCGTCCATGTCAGGAGATTCTCGTAAAGAAATGAGATGGATCAAATACAATATCTCTGTAAACAAAGAAGATCGTGTTCCCTCAGATATAAAATCCATGAAGAGATTGTGGGGACCAAGTCTGAAGGGTTTATGGCTCCGCAGAGATGCGGAGGCTAAACTCTTCCAAGAGGGATTGGACTCCAAAACAAATTAATTCCCTGTGCTTCCAAATCCACCCAATCCACGGTCAGTTACTGATAGTTCATCAACGACTTCAAAATCCACATCTTCTCTGCTTCTTATCTGCATTTGAAGAATCCTGTCTCCAATTTCATAAGGTGGAAGTGTTGGAATAACGTGGTAAAAAACAGCACCTATTTCTCCACGATAACCCTCATCTATGGTTCCGATTGAATTCGCCAACACCAACCCTGTTTTATGTATGGAACTTCTGGATCTGAAATCCGCTTGTGTATTCTCGGGAATCTCTAGTGCAAATCCAAGACCGTATTGAATTCTTCCATCTCCGAGATTCTTTTTGGATGTTGCTACGACATCGTAACACGCATCATTTTCTAAAGCTCTCTTTGGAACTTGTGCCTCTTTATTTAATATTTTTATTTTTACTTTATTCATTAAAATATCCTCCCTTCTCCATATCTCTAGCCTCTTCCAAAGAATATAAAATAGTTTCTTCCAAACTAACCAAGAATTTATCATCCATATAGGATCTATATCCTTCCCACAAGTCTACAAGTTTGAACCAAAGCTCTCCCAATTCGGTTCCTTCTCGACTGGCGTAATTTTCTAATTCTAGTAACACTTCGTTTGTTATCATATCAATTATTTTTCAGTTCTTCGATTTTTTTATTAAGCTTGAGAATCTCTTGTTCCTTTTTCCAACGATTGTAATTCAGCATATCCAACTCGTATACTTTCAGTTTGGTTTCGTAATCATCAAATCGTCTTTCGTATTCTTTTAATTCCTTGTTGTAGTTTTTATTTTCTTCTGTCCAAGAAACTAACCAAGCATTGAAAGAACCATAATCATCTACTGCTGTAAGATTATAACCATGGTTTAAAATCTTATACAGTCTTTCTAAATCATAATAATCTATATTTTCAAAATAATACAAATCATTCTTCCTATATTCTTCAACATAACCATATTCATTATAGTCCACAGGACGTAAAAACATATTATTTTCGCCATCAAGACAAATCCATTTCTTAATGGTCAAATCTTCCGATGGTTTCTTATCGTTTTTATGTGGCTTTTTTGGCTTAATAGGTTTGTTCATATAATTCACCATTCTCCACCCTCTGTATGCCCACATTTGGGACAACCAAATAAATCACTCACTAAAAATCCATATTTATAAATCATCAAATGTTTACATTTTGGACATTCTTCTGTTTCAGACTTAGTTGCACCATACCAAGAATCTAAATCCAATACACCAACCTTGGATTTAAATTTCTTTTTATGTTTCTCGTGTTCGATTCGTCTTTTTTCCCTTTGTTCAGGAGGATCTAGATAATCCTCGTAATCCTTGTAGAGTGGATCATCGTAAAAATTATGATGATTTGTAATTTTTAAATTGTTTACTTTACACCAAGAGAAAAAATCTCTTTCGTCATCTGCTATTTTACTCAGTAAACTTCCCATAATTAAAAATATCTATTAACCGTGTTAGTGAGAATTTTGGCTAACTGTTCACTCATACCAAATCTGGTAGTATTATGTTCGATGGATTTATGAATGTTTCCATTCTTGTTCCTTTTGGTTGCAGCAGCCCAGTCTGCCAACATTTCAACGATATCCAACAGATCCATGTCATCAATACCATTTGGCCAATGTTCAGGATGGTGGGTGTTCTTGGAATAGTGATGATCAATTGCTGGTTTAACTTCTTCTAAGAGTTTGTTGTAATCATCGGTTCCGTATTCGGTCTTGGATAATTTTGGAGTATTCTGTGCGAATACACTACGCTCAGGTTCTTCAAATTTAGACTTGTCGTGATCTTGCGCTCTCTGATCAAGCTCTTTAATCAAGAGCCATAAGTTTTCTCTAACCTCATTAACGTGTTTCAACGTCTCTGAATCGTGTAACATTAATTCCTCATTCATACCTATATGATATCTTAGTGTTTAAGAAAGTCAAGAGCGTCGTGGGGGAATCGAACCCTAATCCTTAATCAGATTTGCAATCCGACACATGACCAATCTGACAACGACGCATTAATTTTTTGAAATGGATAGAATTTTGTTCTTTCAAAGATAAATACTTATATGATCGATTTAAAATCTATATCAAAGGAAGAATTACAAGAAATAATCAATAGCAATAATAGCTATGTTGATATTTTAAAAGTTTTTGGGATGGATGGTTATAATGGTGGTGGATACAAAACTCTTAAAAAGAGAATATCTGATGAAAATTTATCTATAGATCTTTTAAAAAGGAATAGAAAAAAATTTTTGAGCGATAAAGGATTATCTCAACCAATTGACAATTCTATAATTTTTAAAGAAAATAGTGAATATACTAATAGAACCAACATAAAAACAAAATTAATAAGAGATTTTAATTTTGCATATGAATGTGTAGATTGTGGTATAGGTGAATACTATAATAGTAAACCAATATCATTACAACTCGATCATATTAATGGAATCAGTAATGATAATAGAATTGACAATTTGAGATTTTTATGTCCAAATTGTCATAGTCAAACAGAAACATATGCTGGTAAACAAAAGAAAAAGGTTAATTTTTGTGAGTGTGGAAAATTAATTAAATGCTCATCTACAAAATGTAGAAAATGTCGTGGTAAAAGTGGAAATCCAAGAATAAATTGGCCAACTGATGATGATCTCAAAAAATTTCTTACGATGGAAACATTGTCTCAATTATCAAAGAGATTGGGCGTTTCTAAAAGTGCCTTAGTTAAGAAGGTTAGTAAAATCCAATAAGCAGATCCACTACGAATCGAACGCAGGTCTTCGGGGTTGGAAGCCGAGGTATTACCATTATACGATGGATCTATTTGGAATATCTCATTTTCATAAATCGATATTTTTTAAATTCTTGATTTTCAAATAACGAAACTATTACATAAGGTCTATCGGTGTAAAATTGTAAAGTCCTTAAAATCGGATTAATCAAACATTTTAATTTCGTTTTGTGAATCATATTCTTTACATATATCTAAAATCAGATGAGGTTTTTTATTAATTTTACTCTCGCTAGTCTCCAACACTTTTGCTACTTTTTCTATATAATTAACCTCGAAGAAATCTAAAACAGGTTTCCATTTTAAAACTAATATAGTTGAATCGTTTTTCATATTTTTTATAAATAATGCGGAAGATGAGAGAATCGAACTCCCGCCACCGATTAAGGTGGGCTACTTTTTAGCAAAAAGACACAATTACCACTCTGTCAATCTTCCTCTCAAATTTTATTCACTATATCAGAAATATTTGCCATTGCACCTACCCCCTTATCACCACAAAACAATTCCTTTTCTTGTGGTGGAACCCATTGAAATTTGTCACGAATTACAAGTTCGTGATATTGTTTTTCTAAAATCGGTTTATTAAACATTTCCGTATTCATCGCGGGGACCAATATGATACCATCCTTGTCATTTGGCCATGCTCTAACGCAAGAGGTTAATAAATTGTCACAGAATCCAAGATGAATCTTGGTTAATGTGTTAGCTGTGCATGGGGCTATGATAAACTTATCCGCCCACTTCACCAAATCAATATGTAGAACCTTATCATTAGCTTTATAATAAGACCATTCATTCGAATCATCGTATTCACCAACCTTCAATTTTTCAGGATGAAAGTGTAAAGCCGATTCGGTAAATACGGTTTTTACATCATGTCCTGCATCAGTAATAGCCTTTTGAATTTTGTTCGATAGTTTTGCTGCAACACTTCCAGTTACTCCTAATAAAATATTCATTCTAAATTATATCCTTTCACAAATTCTTCTATATATTTTCTCAAAAACGACGCATTGGGGATTTTAACCTCCATATCTCTGGGTGTTATTAAAATTCTTTCCGAATTCCCTTTGCGCAATTCAGTTAAATCATTATATACCACGAGAGCCGCTCCCGAATTCTGAACCTTTTGAATAGCTTTCCACTTTTCTTCATCCGTTGGGGAAACCAAAAGTTTAAATCCAACTATGATGGCATTCGGTGCAAGCTCTTTAAAGGATTTGATAACCTTCTCACCTTTTTTGAGCTTAATCACAAGCTCATCATTATCCGATGAAATCTTACCTTCGGTTTTATCGACCACATAATCCGAGATAGCAGCAGCCGAAATGATAACATCTGGTTGTTCAAACTTGATTAATTCTTTGACATTAAGATAGTCATAGTATGTTTTATACTCTACATATTTAGGAAATACTGCACCATCACCTTTTAAAGCTAAATATTCAGCTTTCTTACTTCCTTTCTCATAGAAGAAAATTGTTTCATGACCAGCATTTGTAAATTCGTTACAAATTTCAGCACCATATCTTCCACTTGAAAAGTTCGTAATATACCGAACATCATCAATAGGAACCTTACAACCACCGCTTGTAATTAAAACTTTCATAGTCTTTCTAAAAATTTTTTATATTCTTTATCATATTCGTAAACTGTTTTATTTGTTCCACAATCCAGACAGCTTAAATATATGTATTTTTCAGATTTTTCATAATATGATCCGCTGGTTTGACCTTCAAAAAATTTTGCGTTGATGTGTTCACAACTATTGATATATGATTCTAATCTTTTGTGTAAAGCTGCGAGATCATCTTTGATTTTTTCAATATCATCCCTCATAATGTCAATAATCTTACTGGTAAATGTTTCTTTGTCAATGCTTGAATTAGATCATTTGTCGGATCTTCCAACCACTCAGGTCTATCTTCCCTCTTAGTCCAAGCTTTCCACTTTCCGGGATATTTATTATTCCACTTCTCAAGATGTAACATGACATTGGAGTGTTCTGGAATATCCTTTCTAATCTTCTCTGGTGGAAGAACAGGAACAAGTTCTCCAATCTTCTGACCCATTTTTACAAAGTCTCCAACTTTAAGATCGCTTTTTAATTCACCATAAACATAATAAGTCTCAGTTTCACGATTATACACCGTAACAGCATCAGTTGGTAGCCACCAAGGATGACCAACTGAAGGTCCAGTGAATGCTTCATTGGAGATTACTTCACCATCGAGCATAGCCAATACCCAATCACCTTCTTTACCGTAAAGGTCGATACCTTCGTGAAAATTATATTTCCTAGCATTCCCAAATGCTCCGGGGTGAGAATTGATAGGGAGTCCCCTATTATTTGTATGTGTGTTTAATGGATACCACATGTCAGTATTTTGTCTTAGTGTTTAATAAATTAAATTGGCGGGTGCGGTAGGATTTGAACCCACGGGCAGCTTTCACCACCTACAGTTTTCAAGACTGTCGCCATAAACCAGACTCGGCCACACACCCATATGGTAGAGGGAGAGGTATTCGAAACCTCTCTGAGTGGATCAAAACCACTAGTGCTGAACCATTACACTACCCCTCAATTGTTTTTATAATATCATCTTTTATCTTATTGTCAATGTCCCTTGTGTCAGAATCGAACTGACCTACTACAGATCTTCAATCTGTCGCTTGAACCAACTCAGCTACCAAGGGTTAATGTGGAGACAGTCGGACTCGAACCGACAATAATTGGTTGCAAACCAAATGTATTACCTTTATACTATGCCCCCGTTTTATACTTTAAAATTTTCACCACATGGACAAGTCAAATAAGCTGGGCTTAATCCGCAAGTTGTCCATTTATATTCTACGCCACATGCTGGACATTCTGAATACATCACATTCCATTTTCTATCAGAATGGAATTCGGTCCCCTTGTGATAAGTGTTTGGAGATGTTTTAAATGTCTCATATCCTTCATCTGTATGACTCTTCCCAGTAAATTTTGTATTTATATATTTCCAATTAACTTCGTTCATGTGGGAAATAGGGGAATTGAACCCACTGTCTGATGATTCGTATTCATCCGTTCTTCCGTTATACTAATCTCCCTTTATGCGGAACATGTGGAATTCGAATCCACGATAACTCGCTCGACAGGCGAGTGCATTGGGCCAACTATGCTAATGTTCCTTATTTCGATGCCCACCTCAGATACAATGGGATTTTATGATATTCGTTTTCTGCAAGTTTCCAAATTTCGTTATTGGCTGGTGGTAAACCTTTCTTCTTACACCAATCCATCATCCATATCCATTTATGTTCTTTGTGTGTCATGTTGACCCGGATGGGTTCGAACCATCGATCTCTCACTTATCAGGCGAGTGCATTACCACTTTGCTACAGGTCATTTATGGATCTCCCTGTGAGATTTGCGCTCACCTATCTGGGTTACAAAGCCAGAGCATCGCTATCTATGCTTAGAGAGAATTGGTGCAAACAGAGGGATTCGAACCCTCGTGTGGTATTCCTGTTTGGAAGACAGGCGCAATCGACCAGACTATGCGATGTTTGCAGTTTTGTCTCAATCAGTTTGATCAGAACCTTTTAGCTAGAGACTGAGCCGTTTCGGATTGCCCTTCACATTGGCGCAACAGTAACGGATTTAATGAAGTTATCATACCGTATAGCCCACCATCCGACTAGTGGGAAGCGAAGTTGTTTATTTTAAAGTGAAATATAATATAGAGAAATAAATTAACCAAATGAATAATGATCCAATAATAGCAAAGATAAATTCAAATAATCCAGCAAACCATCCACTACTGCTGCCTGCTGCTATAATCATCCAAACGATCAACAGAATATTTAATATTGTTGGTATTAACCAAATTCCAATTGTTATTGTCATAATTTTCCTGAGTTTACTAGTTCCATTATTTCATCATCGGAATATTTCCTGTTAGCTACATCTTGTAAATATTCTTCTAACTTGGAACTACATTTCCAAGTTAATTCACCACTTTCAAAAAGTGGTTCGATGTGTTCATTCCAAAGTTCTGTAAATTTTTCTTTTGTTGTCATATTAAAAATATATAAGTTATCCAAATAATTGCCATTATCGATGTCGCCATTGCTACTTCTTCAAATCCTGAATCAATATCATTCAAAAGAATACAAGCAAAGACACACAGGACCGCTAATGTTAGTAAGACTGGTATTAAAATCACAATCTTAGTTATTGTTTCTAAAATAGTCTGCGTATAAATCAGCACCATCCATAATCAAGATTGGGCATCTGCTTCATCCCAATTCTCGTCTTGAGCCATGTCATACATGGATTCTAAGATGCTGATGATTTGTTTCATTGTTTCTGAGTCAATTTCCATAAATTAAATACCATCCCTTCCTTTAAATTGTTCACAATCCTTTTTGTTTTGTGCCAAAATTTTATCAGCCTTTTTGAATTTTTCTTCTTGTTCCGGTGTGAGAATCCAACGATCCTCCATACCTTGTTTTCGAAGTTCCTCCGATATTTCTTTTAGATCGATGTTGAATTTACCGTTCATTTTAATTATCAAATTTTATCATTTCCCTACTTTTATGACCACAAGATTCACAAACTTTGATTTTATGTGGTATGTATTCCATAGCACTATACATATCTAAAGCATAGTATCCCGGAGTAATTTTGGTATTGTTTTTATACACCACATAATTAGTTCTCAGAGAGCCATAGTCGTCTTCGTATGATTCATCTTTTAAGGTGTAAACGTCTTCACCGATTGTCACAGTTTGATCTCTCATACGAGAATCATAACCTAGTGTTTTATAAAGTCAAGTGGGGTAAGCGACGAGATTCGAACTCGCAAGCATTTCTGCGTAGGATTCACAATCCTAGATGTTTAACCAATTCCACCACGCTTACCATTGGCTCGATTATTTGATAACGAAGGCTTTAAGCTAAATTCTTAGCATCGAACGATGAGTGTTTAAATTCACTCCTCTCCGGGAACTTGATTAATTAAAACCTATTGTTCGTAAAATCGAAACAATGAGAGTTAATCTATACGTGGTCCCTAGTCACGCTTAATCTTTATAAATGGTGAGAGTAGTGGGATTCGAACCCACAAGACGCTAGATTAAAAGTCTAGAGCTTTACCTGATAAGCTTTACTCTCAAACTCACCCCGAATTACGCTTCATTATAATCCATATTACATTCTTTATCCAGAATTTAATGTTGTTCCTACATTAAATCATAGAGATTGTAAAAATGGTTTATAAGAGAGGCGCGGGGTGATAAAATCATTCCTCTGTTATATTTTTCTCTTTATATCTTTTAATCAATCCATCAACATAATCCCTGATTTCTGTTTCCTCAAGTTTTAAATTTTTATTTTTTATAAGAGATTCAACATACTTGTCTATTTTCTCAGAGTCATCGACATCATAAATGCTTATAACATCGGCTAACCAAAATTTCCACCCCTTTTCATGACAAACAGCTACAATATTTCGGGCTGCCCCAGCCATAAATCCAGTAATACCACCTTGATCATCACAATGACAGATTATACCGTGCGAGGTTGTCATATCTGGACTATAACCTAGATTGAAATCTTGATCAAAATCATCCAGATATTCCATCACATTAATTGCTACATTTACACACGCACTTCCGTATTCATCACTATTAATTTCTATTTGTTTATCTAGAATGTTTGCGTTTATTAGTTGCTCTATATTGTATGTTTTCATGTTTTTTATTTTATTATAAAATGGTCTATTCGCTAGGACTTTAACCTAGATCTGACTTTACGTGTGGCACTTATCGACATACCAATCTTCAATATCATGCCTCAATTTCGACTTGGGTTCCATATCTAGGTGTCGTTTATGTTTATTCCACTAGTGCTAAAATCACTACTGTTCTTTCTGTTGAACTACGAATAGTTTTAAGTCGGGAACCCCGGATTTGAACCGAGACTAAGGCAATCCAAATGCCACATGCTACCAAGTTACATCAATTCCCGTTAATATCCGATTATTAATCCTCGGATCACAGATAATACAACAGTTTTTTCATACCACGTCGTCGTTAGTATCATACATCGACCTCTGCTCCTGATCGTGGGATCGAACCACGGTATACCTTATGAGGGCTTCGAAATTAACAGTTTCGCGCTCTACCAACTGAGCTAATCAGGATTTGGTGTATTAGGTCAGATTCGAACTGACTCACCCGAAAGGGAGTAGATTTACAGTCTACCGCAACTCTCCAACTTTGCCGCTAATACATTATTTTTCAAACTCAAACACATCGTCAATTTTAATTTTCCTATCATTCAATTTAACAGCACCTTGTTCGAGATCTCTTCTAATTTGAGATTTAGATTTATCTATATCGAATACGGTTTTCCATACCCATTGGATATAATCTAATGCCTTGACGTATTTCATAATTAATCACCGTTGTTTTCTTCTTCCTCAATAAGTTCATCGCATCGTTCATCAGTTTTTGACATGCATTCAGGTTTATTACAACTGGTGACAGTTGTGTATAACGAACTTATTTCATATTCTTCACCATTTGGTCCATTACACCAACGACATTTTTTTTCATCCATATTTATATTTGTTATAGTTACTGTAGGAATAGACAAAATCGAATTGTCGTTCTCGGCTTATGAAACCGTTGTCTTGCCATTAGACGATATTCCAGTTTAAATTGTGGGCGCACGGAGGAGTTGAACCTCTAGCTAATCTCATCGTCACAACCTGTGATACACTTAGCTCTATTTCATTTTCGCGCATTAGCCTATGCACCCATTATGGTTGCGGGAGACAGAATCGAACTGTCGTCAGGGTAGCTTATGAGACTCCCGGAGAAACCAACACCCTTCCCGCAATATGGCACTCCCACGGGGACTTGAACCCACGATCTAAGGATTGAAAATCCTTTGTCCTGACCTTTAGACGACAGGAGCGTTGTTTTATTAAAATTCTTATTAGTCTTTCACCACTCTCAAGTTGTTCTGGTCAACTTCGTTTCACCATTCCTAATAAAAAACCCCCTAAGTTGCTTAGGAGGTCCATACTTTATTCTAGTGTTTAATCAGTAAAGTTCCTCCATCAACAATCAATCGGATTGTCTTTCCCCTCATTCATTGGTTGGTAGTTGGAGTGCATTTGTGAATTTATTTTACTGGTTAAAGTTTAAGGGGTTGACTGGTTCGCTATTAAATCGCGTTCAACCCACTGTCAAAGTTATTTAGTGTTTGTGTTTAATTTTTTTAAGTCTTTTAAAGCTTCTTCCAATTCTTCGTTTAAATCTTGATCGTTTAATTCATATTTTAAAGCGTGGAGAGTCTCTTCGTAAGCTTCATTCATAGTAAGCTCTGGTCCTTTAAACAGATATCCTTCAGGAGATTTAAATGTTAAATCGTGAAATAGTTCCATACTTAATCTAGCAAATTCCTTTCCATCTTTATAGAAGAAAATTTTAGGGCAAAAATCACTTTCATTTATTTTCTTTTCAAATGTTATTCTTTTCATTATTAATGGTGCGAGGAGCGGAATTCGAATCCGCGTAAAAGAATATTTAGAGTATTCCGCATAACCACTCTGCCATCCCCGCTTTTGGTAGAACCAGTCTACCATGGTTTTTTTAGATTGTCAATAGCTCTTTCATCCAATCGTCGATTTCGTTTCCAAAATCTTGGTATCCGAATTTCTTTGCCAATCTTTTGACTTCATCCACCAATTTCTTCCTATCATAAGATGAGATGCCTTTGGCATTTGACTCAATCGATTTGTAAGGAACTCCTCTCAAAAAGCCATAAGCTAATTGTGCTGCTCTCGCAGCATTTCTTACTTCATAGGTTCTATGAGATCTTAGTTTCCAGAAATCAGAAGAATTTTTATCAAACTCCTGATAATCCCCCAACCATTTTCCATCCACAGAATAATATCCGTTGAAACGAATCTTCTGTTTGGATTTTATTTTGTTCTCTTCGAATCTTATAAATTTAGCTTCTTGAGCCAATTCCTTTATTCTTACCTTCATTCCACGTAGGAATGCTCCATCTTTTGCGCCTGTTCTGGCAGACGCCACCTATGCGTTTTGCATAAAATTATTTAGTTTCATTTAGAATCTTTTTATCTTCGTCTGAGAAAGAAACAGCAGCCATGTATTGTTCTGGTGTCACAGCACATCTCATTGTAGCCATTTTTCCCCCGACCAAACTAAAACTCTTTAGAGAATTTTTGGTATTATATACAGATGTATTGGCCGCGTTGAATCCCCAACTCTTAGCCTCATTTACAGAATTTAAATCGGCACCTAAGAATTGAAATTGCCATTTCCAAACATTGGTGTGTTCATCAATCAATTTCTTAATGGATTCCCTCGTGAATTCTTTTGAAGCGTTCTCCCATCCATCGGTCTGAACAAGCATGATTACCTTAGCTGGTCTTAAGGCTTCCGGCATTTTCGCCAATTTCTCTCCAACTGAAACAATGGTCTTACCAATCGCATCCAGTAGAGCGGTTCCACCTCTCGGATTCACTTTCAGTTTTTCGTCAACCTTTTGAATATCTGTAAAATCCTCAACAAGGTCATATTCTGTATCAAAAGCTGCGACTGTAAATGTGCATTGGCCGGGGACTGCTTTGTTTTCTTTCACGATTGATTCATATCCGCCAACAACGTCACTCCAACAAGAGGACATACTTCCGCTGCGATCAATCACCATACTAATGTGTGTGTAGTCATTATTCATATCACCATTACTTTAACAGATTTTTCTTTGGTGTCAACTCCCATTCCAAAACTTCTTCTAAGGAGGCACCACCATTATACCATTGCGCAATGTAATCCATTGTTCCATCATCATTTTTGTGAATGATACAGAACCCCTCATAATCCAATTTCACATCTTCCAAAACTTCGTAAATATCCTCACCGATAAATTTATATTTATTGCACCCGATATCGTAACACGTCTCATTAAATGCTTCAACAAAATCATCAAAATCATTCAGATTTTTTTGATATTCCTCCACACAACCCAATTCCTCCACCAATTCTCCTATGATGGCATCCATTGTAGTATATCCGTTAATATGGTCGATTTTCTTCAATCGGCCCTTTCTGGTCTCCATTTCACTCATACGATTGAGTGTATTCTAGTGTTTTAAGAAGTCAACCCCTCAATCCTTTGCAGAAATCTGCGCAAATAATGAAAAGCCCTTTCGCCTTTATGGATAGTTTCCATAGAATTATCCACTTTCGATTTCACAATCCATCCATTTTTTGTATCCTGAACATCAATTAAACCTTTTTTATACGCATCTTTAAGGGCTTGTCTGACAACCTTCTCATCACCATGACCCGAACCTTCATTGATCAATTCTTCCAAATAATTAAAAATATCATTACTTTGTTCGTAAATTAATTTAGAATAATCATTAAGAGCGAATTTATCTGAAACTATCGATTTTTCTAAAAGTTCTCTAGAAAACATTCCATCGTCCGGAGTTTCATACATCTCAGTGTAAATTTGTGACAAATCTTTTCTCATAAAATTATTTAATTTGTTTTTTAAGTTTTCCAAGAACCATGACGGCGGTTCTGTCTGTAATTTTCGAATTGTCTAGATCTTGTAAAAGTCGATCAATCATTTGAAAAACTCTTTTTTTATCAATAGCACCATTTTCCTCTTGTTCATAAGGATTTTGCCCACTTGCTTGTGATTGATTGAAAAGACTACCCTGTTCAATTCCTATTTTTGAACTAGCACTTGATAAGGTGTTTTTTGTATCTTGTGGTGCCTGTGTGCCGCCTTTCAATGGTGGTCTATTCATAGCCATTCCTCCCCAAGATTCATTGAAAATATTCTCATAAGCATCAAATAATCCTTTGTCCATAATACTATTTAATCACGTATTTATCTCATCGGTATGAAAATATTTGACGGACAAATTGGGAATTTTGAACGATAAATAATCGAACGAACGATGTTGACTTTGGGGGGAGAATGGGTTATTATCAAAGCAAAGTTTACAAAAAATACGAACAAATTATGAGTCTACAAGCATTATCAGATTACACTATTATTAGCAGATACTCACGCTACAAAAAAGATAAAAAAAGAAGAGAAACTTGGTCAGAAATGACAGATCGGGTTTTTGAAATGCACTCGAAAAAATATGAAAAATATTTAGAGAATCCAGAATTGGTGGAATATTTTGAATTTGCCAAGGATTTTGTAAAGAAAAAAAGAGTGTTGGGATCTCAACGAGCTTTGCAATTCGGCGGAGAGCCTATTTTTAAACATGAGGCGAAGATGTATAACTGTTCATTTGGATACATTGACAGGGTCTCGGCGTTTTCTGAATGTATGTATCTTCTCCTTTGTGGATGCGGTGTTGGATTTTCTGTTCAGAAGAAACATGTGGATAAATTACCAAACATAAAAAGATATTTGGAAAGAGATGATAAAACCTATATAGTCCAAGACTCTATTGAAGGATGGGCTGATGCCGTAGGTGTCCTTGTGGATTCTTATTATCAAAGTTCTACAAAATTTGGAGAATACCACGGATCTAATGTAATTTTCGATTTTTCAAATATAAGACCAGAGGGGGCATTAATAGCTGGTCAATTCAAAGCTCCGGGTCCAGAGGGTCTTAAAATTTCCCTAGAAAAAATTAGAAGCATTTTCATTTCGAGAGAAAATGCAGATGAGATTGAATTTTATCTTCGACCAATTGATTGTTATGACATTATTATGCACGCTTCTGATGCGGTTTTGTCTGGTGGTGTTAGACGTTCTGCTACGATTTGTCTATTCTCTAAAGATGATCCCGAAATGATGAATGCTAAAA
>Ga0181553_10002130_pt1 | contig 17609 bp, 28 predicted proteins | sample 011ome_17_FD_133753 | JGI IMG/M metagenome (GOLD analysis project Ga0181553, IMG submission 133753) | Coastal salt marsh microbial communities from the Groves Creek Marsh, Skidaway Island, Georgia - 011502XT metaG (megahit assembly) | ecosystem: Environmental > Aquatic > Marine > Intertidal...
TATCTCTCTGAATGTATTGATTTATGTTGTGTTCTTCTTATCTCTGTATAAGGTGGACATTGACCGTCTTTTAACAGTTCATATAAGTCTCTCATGATTCGTTCTCTGGTTGGGTGTGTTCTACCATCAATCGGTTCTGATGGTTGATCCTTATAGTTTAGTGTGATTTGTATCTCTACGGATTGTTTCATATTATCTCCAATGTGGTCCTTCGACCCATGTTACTAATGAATGTCGTGTACCAGATGTGACTGGTTGTACTTGATGTTTATAGAAAGATGGAAAGATTAAGACTGTCCCTTTCTCTTTGACATCTTCGGGTAGTGAATCGATACCTTTTTCGAACTCAAAATGACCACCTTCATAGTCTTCTTTATCTGATAATTGTATCGTAAGACTGAGTTTTCTATGATATGGGTGTGGATTCTTGAAGTCAACATCATGATGCCAACCGTATCGACCTTCGTTCTTACCTTTGTATGTCGTAAATTGTAGTTCATTGATGTATCTTACATCTACATCAAAAGAGTCACGATTCGCTCTATTCACATAAGACCATAGTATATTAACTAGTTCTTTCTCTCTATTAGAGTCTAACCATCTTATGTCACATTCACGATAGTCTGATTTAGCTGCTTCTTGATTGAATCCTATTCTTGATTCAACGGGTTCGTATGACTTAGTGACATACTCAACGAAATCATCACACCATTTAGAATCTATAGCACTCTTAAAGTATAGCCATTGTTCGTGTCTCATGCTAGTCTTTCTATAAGAAGTTTTCTTCTTTTATTCTCGTTCATAATACATTTCATCCACTGTTCTGATGTTTCATACTGTGCCCATGGTTCACAATAGTCATACAAGGGTTGAAGTTCTTCCATATCAGGTTTGTCTTCTTCTTCTTTCTCAGGACATATATGTGATCCTTCTTTATCGTTATAACAAAGTCCCGGTAATATGACTTGAGTACTACAACTACTCATAAACATACTGATCATTATCAATAGTAGAGCTGTAAGAAATGAGGGTACTAGATCAGTAGAAAACCCGACTGGTTTTGATCTAGCTTTAGTGTATAAGGTCTGTATCTTCTTTATCATAATCTATATTCTCCTCTTCACGATAGATTTCAGACCCACAAAAGGTACAGTAGTGTGGTATGTACTGTAATCCCATTTCGTGTTCTATCGTAAAATCTGCACCACATTCATCACAAAATAACTCGATACAATTCTCGTCATGATGTTCAATGTCATCCATTAGTATTTATTCTCTCTTAAAAACGCTTCGAATTCTGTATAACCACCGATAGACTCTCCGTCTATAGTGATCTGTGGAAATGTTCTAGCTGTTGGAAACTTCTCAAAGAGTTCTTCTCTAGTGAAGTCTTCGTTCAACATATACTTGTTGTAAGTATGACTTGATTCTTGTACTACTTGTTGTGCTAAAAACAAAGCTTTATCACAAAAAGGACAAGCTGGTTTACTGTATATCTCTATTTTCATTTAAAAAAGTATCCTATCGTTAACATAGATACACCCATAAGAATCAACATAATGACTTGTACTATTGACGCTACAAATATGTGTTTCATTGGGTGTACTTTTTCGACTATATCGTCTAGTTTCATAATTTAAAGTCTCCAAATGTGTTTTCTTCTATGTCTTGTTTGATCCCACCAATGATGTAAGACTCAATTTCCGTCTCTTGAGGAGCGTTTTGTTGTCCTCTAGACGATAACCAGTGCTTAGTCCATGGCAAAGGGTTATTTCTACTTGATATATCATATATAGGATCAAGTCCAATACCTCGTAATCTCTTATTACAGATATATTCTACATAATTACCGAGTAGAGTTTCAGAAAGACCGATCATAGATCCATCTTTAAACAAGTATTTCGCCCATGCTTTTTCTTCTTCGACTGCTTGTCGATACATATCATAGACTTCTTCTTCACATTCTTTCATGACTGACAACATTTCTTTATCATTTTCAAACTTCTTATAGTTCTTAATGATATGTTGTGATATAGCTAGATGTTGTGATTCATCTCTTGCTATCAAAGAAATGATCTTTGCAGACCCTTCCATGAGTCTTAATTCACCAAATCCAAATGTACAAGCAAATGATACATAGAATCTTATACCTTCTAGTATATTGATTGATATCATCATCAAATAGAATCGTCTTTTGAGTTCTCTGACATCATTTACTTGTCCAAGTTTCCATCTCATAGCGTATTCTATGAAATCATCATATCCTTTTGTTACCGACTCAGCTCTAGATACAATCTCTTTCGTGTCAAGTATCGTATCAAAGACTTCTGTTGGATTTGGATATAAGTTCTTAACAATATAAGTGTATGATCGACTATGTATAGACTCCATAAAGTCCCAAGCTAATATACAACCCTCAAGTTCTGGAATAGAACAGTACGGCAGTAGGGCTAAAGCAGGACCACGACCTTGTACAGAATCAAGTAGTGTTTGATACTTGAGATTTGCTGTAAAGATGTGTTTTTGTCCTTCGTCTAGTGATTGATAATCATTTCGATCTTTCTGTAATGAGACTTCTTCGGGTCTCCAGAAGTAACCTAATTGTGTTTGTGTTAGTTTGTCAAATATCGGGTATTTGAATTCATCATATCTTTGCGTGTTAAGTTCCTCACCAAAGAACATAGGTGCTTTTAATGTGTTTACTTTCTTTCTATTGAATATACTCATATTGCACATGCCTCACAATCTTCTTCATCTTGTTCAAAATCTTCATAACTGTCATTCGCTACTATGTCAACTACTTCTTTCTCTGTATCAGCTTCTATATCTTCATCTGTTTTACTATCGTATGTATTCTGATAATAAGATGTTTTCCACCCATACTTGTATGTATTCAACATATCTTTTGCCATTTCAGATAATGGTACTTCGTTATTATCATAGTTTTCTGGATTATAACTCCAATTACCTGATATAGCTTGATCAAAAAACTTTTGCATGATTGCTACTATTTTGATATAACCATCGTTATTAGGTTGTTCCCATAACAATGTATAAAAATTCTTTAAATGTGGGTATCCAGGTACTATCTGTTTCAAAGGTCCTTTCTTAGATTTCTTGATACTAAGATAGTCTCTAGGTGGTTCTATACCATTTGTCTCATTTGATACTACAGAAGAACTCTCACTTGGCATTTGTGCTGACAATGTAGAGTTTCTTAGACCATACTTAATGACTTCTTCTCTTAATGACTCCCAATCACACTCTAAAGGTGTTGATACGATATCATCTACATCTTTCTTGTAGTGATCTATTGGTAGTAATCCTTGATGATATTTTGTTTGACTGATATAACCACATGGACCTTTCTCTTTAGCTAGTTCTACTGATGCTTTGATAAGATTGAATTGAAAGTGTTCAGATAGTCTATGTACTAGTTCATGAGCACCTTCATCATCATACTTGACTTTATTCTTTGCAAGAAAATGTGCTAGACCAATATAACCAATACCCAAACTTCTTCTGTTTACTGTTGAATGTTCAGCTGCTAGTACTGGATACTTCTGATAATCGATTACTTCATCTAGAGCTCTCACTGCTAGTTCACATAACTCTGGTAATTCTTTCAAATCACTTGTTAACTGACCAACATTGAGTGCAGATAGAATACACAACGCTATCTCACCATTAGAGTCATTGGGACTTTGTAGTGGTTCTGTCGGTAATGTAATCTCTTGACATAAATTTGACATATTGATTTTACCACAATCTTCATCTACATTAAAAGATGAATGACTGTTACAATGATCAATATTCATGATGTATATACGACCTGTCTCTGCTCTCTCTTTGAGTAACTCCATGAACAATGTCTGAGCACTTATTTTAGTTTTGGGTACTGAATATGCTCTTTCGTATTGTTCATAGAGTTCATCAAATTTGTCTGTACCAAAAGCATCATATAAACCAGGTACTTCATGAGGACTGAACAAAGATATTTCTTCGTTTTTCAAGAATCTTTCATAAAACAATTTCGATATCTGTATCGAATAGTCTAGTTTTCTGACTCTGTTGTCTTCTGTACCTTTGTTGTTTTTGAGTACAATAATGTCTTCAATCTCTTGATGCCATATCGGGAAATGAACCGTCGCCGACCCTCCACGAACGCCGTTTTGAGTACAACAACGAACTGTCGATTCAAACTTTTTAAGAAACGGTATGACTCCTGTATGTTGGACCTCACCACCTCGTATCTTAGAACCCAATCCTCGAATTCTACCAGCATTAATACCAATTCCCGCACGCTGAGCAACATAACGACCAATAGCCATATCAGAACTAAAAATACTGTCCAGAGTATCATCAGAATCAACCAATACACAACTAGCAAACTGTCGTAAAGGAGTCCTAATACCAGCCATAATAGGTGTAGGAATGTTGATTTTGAATGTTGATATGGCGTCGTAGTATCTTTTGACATACGATAACCTCTTTTCCATCGGATAGTTCTTGAATAAGACAGCAGCTATCAACATATACATATATTGTGGTGACTCAAATAACTGTCCAGAACTTCTGTCTTGAACTAGATATTTGTCAACTATCTGTCTTAAACCAGCATATGTAAACAACAAATCTCTGTCGTGTTTCATATAACTGTCTAATTTATCCCACTCCTCGTCACTATAATAGGTTAGTAACTTATCATCATACACATTATAATTAATGTTTCGTGTGACGATATCCTTCAATGGTGGATAAATCTTAGAATCTTTCCATTTAGTGTTGAATACACTTTTTCTTACTTGAAACAACAACAGTCTCGCAGCCACATATTGATAGTTTGGACTATCTAATGATATAAGATCAGCAGCACTCTTTATTAGAATACTCTGTATCTCTGTTGATGTTATACCATCATAAAATTGTAATCCTGAGTTCATTTCTACAGAAGACTCTGAAACACCTGCTACATCTTTACAAGCTGCTTCAACCATTCTATGAACTTTTTGTAAATCGATTGGTTCTGACTCACCATTTCTCTTTACTATCTTTGTTTCGTTCTCACCCACTAACTTTACTCCAGTCACTCAAGGCCATCTTTGCAGATAGACCTGAAAATTTATTGTTATTAATTGTATCTTCTACAATCTTCGCTGAGAGTCCATTCAGAACCATGTCGTTGATATCTTTTTGTACTATGTTCTTTGGCCATAGACAAATTGTAAATCCATCTTCAATGATCTGATCCATTTTCTTGACTAGTTCACTATTTCTTCGTTCATTATCAAAGACCACGACAGCTTGTTCTGTCGGGACTATTGATTTTAGTTTTGAGAAATCACTACCTGCAACTGCGATAGCATTTGGTAGAAACAGACTGTCAATGGGTCCTTCAGTAACATAAACTCTTTTATTATAATCGACATTTCGTAAGCCGTAGATGAGAGATTCTTGATCATCAAATTTAAGTGTTAGATATCTTAGTTTGTTACTGTTAAGAGCCCTGCCTGAAACACCAACAAGTTTTCCTTGTCTCGAATAGAAAGGTAAAACTAGTCTTGGATCATTTCCAAACACTCTATCTTTATACTTATAATCCAAGGAACTTAGAGATTGGCTATTTTCAACATAGTACAATTCGTCCCACTTGTGCTTGGGAATTTGTCTATGTCTGAGATAATCTCTTGCTCGAGGTGCTTCAACTGCTGGTATACAACCGACTTTCTTTAACGGATCATCTTTGAAAACTTTTGTTGATTTCGGTACTTTGATCGGTGTGAATGTCGGTTCTTTCTTATAGAACTTCTCTACAGCATATTGTTTCCATAGTGAAGGATCTTGTTCTTTTAAAAACTTACCAAATGACTTTGACTCACCACAATTATGACATTTATAGATAAATGTCTCTTTGAGTTTAAAATGATATCCTCGTGCCTTATGTAGGTTCTTTTCAGAATCACCACAATACGGACACGAATGATTTAATAGTTCTTCATTCTTCCACTTACTGTTGCGAAAGCGAGAACTAACTAATCGTAAATATTTCTTATCGACCCAAAACATAATGTATACTACTATTATACTAGCATACTCTGTTTTGTCAAGCTTGTAATTCTAGTCTTTTAGTTTAACTTCTGCACCGACTGCAGGTTCGTCATTGATTGTGACATTTCGATAATAGACAACAACTTCTTGAACTTCTCGAATGTATCTTCTAAGTTCTTGCATGTTGTATGCCATGAGTTCATAATCTTCTACTGATATAGCAAAGAATACAACATCACCGTTGTTCTTCTTCTTGACATCATCTAAAAATCTATCTAGATATGTGTATCCGTCTGGCCAATCAGGATTCTCTTTACCAAGTTTACATACTCTTACAGGTTTACCATTCTCTTTTAGTAAACCATCAGGATGATCCATCTTAGGTCTTTTACCTTCTTCATCTTTGACACAAGGATTAGTTATTTTAGCTGTAGATACTACATGCCATACTGGTTCTTTGAGATCAATATTTCTAGGCATAGTTGGTTGAATGATATCAATCTGAATAGGTTTAGAACTAACCGTTATAGGTTTAGTTCCGAATGTAGAACAACCACTAATTATTAGGGTTGATATCAGTGCTGGGATCGTCCAGCGAGTCAAGCTCTTTGCTATCATTTTCTATTGCCTCAAATACGGCCTTTGTTTGATCATTGGCCCTTGTTTCAATCATACCTGGTTTAGCTATTGCTAACTTATTCAGATTATGTCTTCTGAATATATCCAAGTAACCGTTCATCTCAGCTTCAATCTGAGCATTCTTAGAAGCTAGTTGATTCAAGGCTGCACCTTGTTTCTCATAACTCTCTTTAATAGCAGCTATAGCTTCTTCTTGTTGTTGGATTGCTACTTCTAGTTGCATGTTATTCATTGTCAATGTCTGATTCTCTGAATATAACCACCAACAAGCTATCCCCAGGATTGCTATTATTGCTATAAAAAACTGTTGCATTATGAATTGTCCTCAATATACTGTTTTAACTGTCCTACAGTATGAAGTGTCTCAGCATCATCATCTGGTATTTCGATATCAAATTCTTCTTCGATACCCATAATTACTTCTACTATATTTAGTGAGTCAGCACCCAAGTCATTTACAAAGTTTGATTCATCTTTGATCATTCCTTGATCTATCCCTAAGTTCTCTGCTATTATTTTTTCTATCATGAAAATTTCCTCTGTATATATTTAAATATGGCGTAAATTGATAAACCATAAAAAGCTAAAACACCCATAGGAATAGAGATATACGCTAACTCCCACGGAGATAAAAATAATAGTTCCCATGCAAAGTTAGTCGCTGCTTCTACATCACCTAATTCAGATGGTACTTCAATATTATTTTCATTAAATAAATCTACAATATCGTCCCATTCTTCTTCGGTGAGACACTCGTAATATTCTTCTGGACACTCAGCCATTAGTCAAAATGCTTTACTTCACCAACTATTGTCTCTGTCATGTAGTCCATTGGTGTTGCTGTTTTTAATTCTACTAGTGTACCTTCATAAGTCTTAAACTTTATATGTTTTGCTGTACACTTATAAAACTTTCTTACTGTAAAACTCTTTACTAAAGTATCAACTACTTGACCTTCTGTATCATACTTAGTATGTGTTACATGAAGATATTTATGATCTTCAAATACTCTCATAAATCTGAGATATAACCACACAAAGAAGTCTTTGATTCTGACTCCTAATTTCTTTAAGAAGTCTAAAAACTTAGACATTATGACCACCCTTTCTATTGTAATCAATCGTGTCTTTTATTCTTTTCAAAACCTTTTTTCTTTTCTTTACTACTACAGTAGATGAATCATCACCTGTACCTGCTATGTGAGGACCTGTAACTGTACCCATATCTTCTTCTACTGACTTCATAAAGTCTTGTACATCACTCATTACAAGTGTTGATAATTGATTAACCATAGTAGTCAATACAGGTGTAGGTAATGTTAACAATACTTGAACTTGTTTTTTAGTCAAACCTTTAACTTTTTTGAGTGCTTGTTTGATGTCTTTGTTTTCTCTCAATCTAGGTTCCTTTCTATTGTAGTTTTGTGATACGACTGATAGATTCTTTTTGTCATTGTTCATCGGATTGTTATCTTTGTGATGTACATCTTTACCTTTTGGAGCATTTACTGACCTTCGAGCTGCATTTCTAGCAGCTCTTCTCAATTTCTGCTCTGGTTTAGAATGATAATTATCGTATTCTTTTTTTTAGTTTCTCATAGACATTTTCAGGAGATGAGATATCGTAAGGATCTTCGCCATGATCATCACATTTCCCTTCTTCAGCGAACATTTGTTCTACTATACCATTATTTATAACAGCAGCGTATCTCCAACTTCTCGCTCCGAATCCCAAATTGTCTTTACGAACTAACATACCTAATTTTTCTGTTAGAATACCTGAACCATCAGCTATCCATTTTACATTAGCTATATCTTGATCAGCAAACCATTTACCCATAACGAAAGCATCATTTACTGAGACACATATAATGTCATCTATACCTTTTGATTGAAACATATCCCACATTGCTTCATATCCTGGTAATTGTTTTGTAGAACAGGTTGGTGTGAATGCACCTGGTAATCCAAATAGAATAACTCTCCTATTTTGAAAGTATTCAGTAGTGTCTACTGTTGGATGTGGTGTTTGTGGTAGTGTTAAATTTTTGATATCCATAATATACTCCTTTTAGTCTATCTCAAATCGTGACCTGAACAGATCATCATTTTGTTTTTGTCAATGTTATACATTCGAAAGAGTTTGACTCCGTACACTTTACCAACAGGCTTTGCACCTGAATTGATTAATGTATCACCTCTTTCTGCATCGTAATTTTCATCTATGATCATATTTCTTCTTAGATGAAATGTTTTTTCAGTCTCTAATTTATCTATTGGTTCAAATTCTTCCAAAAGATCCTCAGGTATATAATCACCTTCTTTTAGATACTTGAAAACTTCTTTGTCTAGTTGTGTGCCTTTGATGTTACAATGTTCTTTGATAAGAAACAAGGCTGCAGCGTATGATGCTAATCGATTCTTACCCATTGGTAATAGTTCGATTATTTTCTTTAGATTGAATACTAGTCTATGTAGATAAGTGTAAGCGTCTTTCTTTTCTTTTGTATCAATTTTTACTGACTTATTTCTCTTACCTTTTTCGTCAATGATACCAAGTTTATACGCTTCGTGATCTTCAAATTTAGTGGTTAATAATTTTAATACTCTGAAAACAATTACTGTATCTATTGCTCTTGACATTTATAACTCTCTCATTCTTTTTGTTACTTCTTCGTCCAATGGAATTTCTAATTTCCACTTCTCATCAATATATCCTAAGTACAAAAGGCAAGTCTTTAGTGTCGGCCAAAACTCATCTTCAAGTTTGAACTCTAACATTCTAATTGTGTTATCTACACCAAAAAGATTACTCAACACGATAAGATGATTCAGAATCAGTCTTTCTCTCAACTCACCTGACTTTAGATATCTTTTTAAAAGTCTTTTTAGATACCTAAATCGTCTTATGTCTTCATAGAATTCTTCTGTAGAAGTACATTGTGGATTGTTATAGTGTCTTATCGCGAAAAGAGTAAAGTTCTCCTCGTTGAGTTCTTCAAATATATTCATCATGTAAGTATATAGTACTTACAAAAACTAGTTCAACTGAGCTTGGATCTTAAAACTACCATGACCACTTGTCATGTAATCAATTTTCATTGACAAGTCTTCTGGTATAGTTGGTACTAAAACATGAGTTTCAGCTGGATCCATTTTTTCTCCAAATTGTGAAACAGGTAGTGTAAGTGAACCTTCACTGCCTGAAATTTCTGGTCTAGTTTCGAATGTAAGTCCTAATTGTTGTACTTTTCCTGCTAGTTGAGTTAAAGCTGCTTCAACACTCATAAATTCTTGATTAGAACAACCTTCTAACCACGCATTCACTCTTGTCTTTACATCTTCTTGATCAAGTCTATGAAAATCTGCTGGGATATCAGTTGATATCCCTCCAGACCCATTACTTTCTTTTACAAATGTTCTAAAAGATTTCATTATATTATCCTAATTATGCTGTAACTGTTAATGAACCAGCTGCTGTTCCAATAGCTGAACTATTAGTAATAGTAGCATTTGTTGAAGTTCCAGCATCTTTAATAGTACCGGAGTTCAAGTTCATTGCATTAGCACCGATTGTTAATACATCATCAGCATTTGTAGCTGCATCATCTGCTGCTATCGCTAGTGAGAATACAAGTTCATTAGTACCTGTACCTGAAGCGTATGCTAAGTTGTGTGGTCCACGACCTGTACCAGAACCTTCGTTTCCGTTAGTTACTGCTAAGTAAGGTGTTCCACTTCCTGTATCAACATCAACTGCTTCGTTAAATCTAGCTCTTACTGATAAAGTAAATCCATCAGATTTATCTGCAGCTGTTGTGATCCATTCGATTTCTGTTATGTCTGCTGAACCGATAGATGTTGTCAATGAACCAATGGCCACTAAAACTTCTGGTGTGGCACTTGTATTCCCATTACCAGACATTGTAGAACCTGCTTCAACTGTCCAACCTTTATCTGTAGCGTAGACTTCTTTCTTTTGTGCAGTAGTCAAATGTTTAGGTTTTGACTCGTCTGCGTCTGTTGCTCCCCATAGTGGCATTGTATTTTCCTCGTTTAAATAAATTTAACTCTATATGTATTTATACATTTAGAATCTTTACATACTTTTGAAAGGTCTTTTTATCCTTCTGCATGGCCTTTTGTACTTGTCCACGCTGAGCTGGTTTGACTCTTTCTAAGTTTTTGAGTATTCGTTCAGCATCTTTTTTAGATATCTTCACTTTACTCTTATCATCTAATTTAATTTCACTGCCTCCCCTTAGGTCAGCAGCACCTTTAATTTGAACAAAAACATTTCGATCAGCTGTACCTTGTTCACCTTTGTTACCTCGGTTATTAAAAGCATCTACAGCCGCTCTAGTTATTAGTTCATCCTTAGCATCTTTGTATTTACCACCCATTTTGAGTGCTAATTTATCAATCATGCTAAGTAATTCTTTTTCAGACTTAGCTTGTCTGGTTAATTTGTATAGAAGATTATTACCTGCTTGTGTAGGCATTCCCAAATCTGGTGCTCTCCTACCTTCATTAATCATTATTTTGCCGGATACGCCCAAGTCCCAGGTCTAAAAGGTGATGCGTAATCAGCATCCCAATCTAACTGAACATCTTGTGCTCTTGCTTTTTTATCTTTTGTCTTTTTAGCAATTTCCATAGCTACTTTATTCATTTCTATAAATTCACCAGCTACTTCTACATCATTCTGATGCCCTATAGATATTATTGGACCATATTTTGGGTCCTTATAATACCGAGCTGTATTTCCTCCACCAGCTCTTCTTGTTAAACTTTTAGCTATTGGAAGCATTCTTTTCGCTTCTTTTTCATCTGAAAACACAATATCCATCTGTGCTATTTCATCATCTCTTTTCAACTTTTTAAGATCCTTTTCAAGTTGTGATGTTTCAGTTATAAAATAACCTTGTCCAGGTGTTGTCCAACTCATATTATTCTCCCTATTTTGCCTTGATGTAACCCAACTTTCTCATTTTCTCACGAAAGTTAGTTCTTCTACCATCTATTTTTGTTTTTGAAGGATTAAGTTCTTCGTCTTTTGATTTTCTCTTATCACCTTCTTTAACTCGTCTTCTAGCACCATCTTGAGAAATCCATTCATCTGTTTCAGTTTTACCAGACCAGTTTTTGTCTATGTAATTATAAAATTCTTTTTCTTTATCACCTGATAACTCAGCTGGTGATTTTACACCGAACTTTTTGAGTACTGATTGAAAGAATTTTTGATATTCTGTTTTCTCTTTTTCAGATAACGCTTTGTAAAACTCATTATTGAATGCTTCATTAGCTAATCTCAACATTCTTTTTACTTCTGGATCATCTGATAATCCTTTTTTGATCTTTTCGATAGCTTTGACAGCACCTGTATAGTTACCACCAACATATCTTTTATCGAATGCTATACCACCAGCCATTCTAACTAGTTTCTTTGGAAATTTTGCTTCTGTAATTTGTCTGAATGTTTTCATATCATCCTCATCTTCATATTTAAATGTGAATGACTTACCCGTGTGTTTATCTTTTACATTATAGGTGTTTTCACACATTTTTAGAATTGGACCTACAGCTTTCATACCGTCAGGTTTTACAAATTCTATTTCTAATTCTGTTTCTAACGCTTCGTCTATTTGTGATCTAGTGTAAACAATAGGATCCAACGGTTCATCTTCTACAACTGACTCTAATGCTAAAATCATTCTTTCTGTTTCTCTTTCATCAAATACATCATTTAGTTCTGATATATTATATGTCAAGAAACCATTTTTACCTAGTGTTTTTTGTAATTGTTCTATTTGTAATTCTTGATCAGTAATCATACCGAAAGAATCACATGCTTCTACTATATCTTCTCTAGTAGCGTGTCTTACACCAAAACCTTCTGTCTCGATACCTAATGCTTTTGGATATGCTTGAGACTTTAATTTGAATGGTGATCTCTGTGCTGATTCTTTAGCTGATTGTAATTGTTCTGTTTGAGATTTACCTAATCTTTTTTGTCTATCTCTGAATGTTTCACCACTTTTTCCAATCGATAAGTTTCTTTCTCGTTCTTTCTTTCTTCTTTCTTGTTCTTTATCTGATTGTGCTTTTTTCTTAGCAGCATCCATAGCAGCGACATTTCTAGCTCTCTCAGCATCTCTCATTTTCTTTCTTCTGAGTTCGTCTTTTTCTCTTGGTGTTAGTTCTGAAGCTGGTTTTTTCTCTAACTCTGAATCTTCTTTCATAGCTTTAGAGATAGCTGCTCGTCTTTTCTTGAGATACTTATCAGAAGAATCTACATCACCGTCATTGTCGATATCAGCATCAGCTTTACCGACAGGATCTAATTTGTCAGCCATTAGATTTACTTTCATTGACCTACCAAGACCTCTTGGTTTAAGATTACCTGATTTTCTTTTCTTAGCAGACTCAGCTGGATTAGCTGTCATATTGTCTATCCACTTCTCTGGTGCATGTGTAATTTGATATTTAGCACCTTTCTTAAATTTAAGACCCCAAGGTTCTAAATGTTTAACTATTAAATTTCTTAAATCGTCTGTTTCAGCACCGTCCATTCCTTTTTCTACTCTTAGTAAGTCATCAAAGAAACCATCATCACCAAATATATTGTATATATTTTTAGCCATTCTCTTGGCATTATTTGGAGTTGGTTTTGATGGCATCTGTAAGAAACCTACTTGTAGATTATACAGTTTCTTATATGAATCGGGTATAGCCCATGTGCCTTCTTGAAGATTTTCTACTTCTTCATTGAGGTCATGATTAGTTTCTTCTTTCATACCCATGACTTTTTGTGCTAGTTTAACTAATGTCTGAACATTAGCTTTTTCCATTTTCTTCTTATTAGCATCGTTTACTTTATCATATGCTTGTGTTATGACACTAGCAGTAAACATATCAACCATTACACCATTGACTTTCTTAGCACCTTTAGTTTTAACGATATCTTTTATACCATCTAAAGCTGAAGCTTCTGATAATTTTTGTTCTGCTACAACAGCTTTGTCTTTTGTATAACCCATTTTCTCAGCCTGCTGTTTGTATCTAGATTTAGCAGGTTGTTTTTTTGTTACTTCTTCGATTGCCTTTCTCAGGTCTTTGAAGTCCGTGACTACTGTTGTATCTTTCATTTTATTAGTTTGAGTTGATTGCTACACCAACAGCCATAACAGCTGCGTTTGCTGCGAATAATTTATCGGAAGGGTCTTTCTGAATGATGGCTTCTTGTTGACCATCAAGTGTGAATGTACCTATATCAGTACCACCAGATTGTTCTAATGTTACTAAATGTTCTGTGCCTACAGCTGCTGTATTAAACAGTCTAACATATCTGCTTGACCCAATATTAGATGCTGCACCTGTATTTGTACCTAGTGCTGCTTCAGTTGTAATTGGTTTCCAAGGTCCCATGGTTTTTATCTCCTAATTATAATGTATTTATGTATTTATAATTCTCTACTCTTGAACACCATCATGTTCTCGGTGTTCGTCCATTAATTCTTGTTCTATTCTTAAAACATCACTATCTTGTTGATATAATGTTCTCCATTCCCATATTAAAGAGTCATAAGCTGTGTTTGTTTCTCTATTAGCTGTTGGAAATGTGTCTGTTTGTTTATTTTCTGGTATTAAAAATTGATGTTTTTGTGATCCTAATTTTTGTGAATTGTCCCAATCATATTCTTTAACATTTATTGTTGGTTCAGCATCATCAAAGTTTTCTCTAACGAATCTATCTTTCATAGCTATTGGTTCTTTGTAACATTCAATATCTATGTCTATAGCGTACGCTTCATCCATAGCGTTTCTTAAAATTGTTTCTTTATGTCTTATTATTAACATATATTATCCTTAACAACACTCATTTATATTAGTAGTCATAAGAGATTTAATGGCTGTATAAAAATTAATTGTTCTAACTCTCTTACCTACAGGTGTAATATTAAACCCATGACGCCACACTTTTACAAGATCAGCACCATTTGGTATACACTCACCCATAAAACTACCATAATAATTATATCCAATTTTTGTACTCGTACTTGATGTGTTACCAGATGTACCAGATAATCCTGTAGTGTTAAATGCTACAGCACCAGTGATACCACCTGCACCAATACTGTATATAGATGTAATATTTTGTGAAACAGCAGTAGCACCTGTACCTACACCAGCTAGTCTAGCTAATTCTTGAGTACCACTAACAGAAGTGCCTTCTCTGTAATGATAATTTATACTTCCATGTGAACCTTCGTCAGCATAGAATACAAGGTCATTACCACTTCTCTGAACCCAAACTCTAACTGAAGTTAACAAAGGTACTTGACAAGCACCTGAAACACTTGTTTGATGTTGATATGATTCAACTTCTGTATATCTAAGACTACTTGCCGAACTAAATTGAATACCGTCTTGTCCGAAAGATTTAAATTCACTTACTTCATCAGGTCCTGATGCTAAGTTCATATTATCAGCAACAGTAGCATCAGCTGTAGTTAGAGTTAAATTATCAGTCAATGTATATGTCTGTCTACTGTTCGCTGGGTCTAGTATTATTTGTTTTCTACATAAATCTGAAAGACTTAAATTACTATTAGCTAATCCTACTTCTGTAGCTATTGTACTGAAACCTATGTTACTTGTTGGTATTGTCATTTATTATTACCTGATCTGATTGCACCTATTCTATCTCTCTCAGCTTTCTTTGCTTTGGGTAGAAGTTTCTTTGTCAACTTAGCTATTGCTGCTTTCTTCTTGTCTAATTTTTTACCAAGTTGAACTTTTTGTGATATTGTTAACTGACTCAATGGAATACCACCTGATAATTTCATAGCTAATTTATTTCTGGCCATCATACCAGCTTTTTTCAACATATCATCAGGTCCTTTCATTCTCATTTTTTTCTTAGCAGCTGCTCTAGCTCTTTTCTTAGCTGTTCTTTTAGCTACACGACCTCTAGCAAGTCTTTGTTGCATTGTTAATGCCTCTTGCATTTCTATAAATTCTTTAAATGAGTCCATTATACTAATATTTATGTCTTCATTTACACTTGAATCCATACCTCTTTTTATAGATTCAATCCATTCTAAAGCTGATGAATTTAATTTTCTTGACCATACTGTTAATTTACCTGCTACAGAAATATCTATATTACCGCCATTGTTTTCTATCTCATGATAATCTCTATTACCTACTAATTTTCTGAGAGTTGATTTAACTTTCTGAGCTGCTTTCCAAGAGACTTCAACTATCCTTGGTGGTATCGTTCTAGCTCTTTCATTATTTCTCATGAGAGCTACTTCTAAATTTGTTTCTATGAATATTACTTTAACATCATATCCTACTGTCTGTAATCTTTTTATAATTTTAGCTGTCTTAGCTTGATCACCAGATGTTGAATCAATAATAATACCCATTCTACCATCAATTAATGTACTTAATCTTCTACTAGTCAAAGCCTTAGCTGCCATTCTAGCTGCTTCTCTTTCTTCTGTTTCATTAGAAGGCATCTTTAATGAAAGACCTTTCTTTTTCATTAACAGTTCAAAGAAACTATCTGAGTTTACTACCAGTAATCCTAATGTCTTTAGACCTAGTTTTTTAGCAACATAAGATTTACCACTACCAGGACCTCCAGCTAATACAACTGCTTTGAAGATACCAGGGTCATTGACACCTTCATCTAAATCTAATACTAAGTCTTCTTCTTTATAATTAAGAATCGATTCCATATTTCTTTTTAGCCATATTCATAGCTACTCCATGCATGATTTCATCTGCTTTGTCACCATATCGTTTAACAAAATCATCTCTTTCTTTTTTTAATTCTTTGTACATTTTTTCTTTGTACAATAAAACTTCTTTTGGTAAGTCTTCAGCTTCTTTTATTTTTTTCACATAAGATACGACATTTTGACCTGGTGTAGCTTTCTGAGCATACTCTCTACCTTTATCTGTACCCCATTCTCCATTATAGACTTCATACATAAAGTCTTCAAAATCTTCTCTTATACCCATACCTTTTTGTACAGCTTTGTATAATTGTTTACCGAGTCTATAGTTTTTTGGTAGTGCATCAATAAATTCTTGTTCTTGACCTAATGAAACAAACTGTCTCATTTTAGATGCAGACATACCAACATCACCAGCAGCATCAGGATCTCTTTCACCTGCTGATACTACATCAATTTTATCAAATTTATAGTAACCATGTCTAGCTTTGACACCGTTATACTTTTTAAGTAATGAATCAAATTCTCTAATTCTATCTGAACCGACAACCATTTTAACACTTGTATATCCTTTATCATGTAAATCCGATACTACATCAAATACTGTTTTTGAATCTGATTTAGCAACTTCTACACCTCTTGGTAACATTGGATTCATAAACTTACGAATCTGACTATTTGTCAAAGGATTCTTTTTCTTGTCTGTAGTATGTGATGTGAATATCATTACATCATCACCTGATGAAACTGATTTCATTTTCTTTGCAAGTTTCATGTGTCCAACTGTCGGTGGATTAAAACGACCAAAAGTAAATGTTACTCCTTTACTTCTAGCTTCTGTTATGTCTTTAAATTTTTTCATGATCTTTCTATTCGTAAGACTAAATCTGTTTTACCTCTAATTATTCTATGATACATACCCATTGGTATCTCAAATTTATAATCATTTTTCAGTTCAAAAGGTAAATTACCATTAAACTGAAATTGCCAACCCTCACCTTCTAATACTGTTACTTTTCTATGTTCTAAATCACGATGCCAAATCAACTCTTGATCTGCAACATCTTTTGAGAATGTTCTTATCTCACCCTCATCAACATATGGTTTACCAGAAGAAATTTCCACCACCAGTTAACCCCAAATCTTTTGCATAGTATGGTAATCTACAACTCCA
>Ga0181553_10002131_pt1 | contig 17605 bp, 19 predicted proteins | sample 011ome_17_FD_133753 | JGI IMG/M metagenome (GOLD analysis project Ga0181553, IMG submission 133753) | Coastal salt marsh microbial communities from the Groves Creek Marsh, Skidaway Island, Georgia - 011502XT metaG (megahit assembly) | ecosystem: Environmental > Aquatic > Marine > Intertidal...
CTTCGACAATTTTACACGCATATACAATAGCTAAGCCTGGAAACCAATATATAAAATCAGATGATGGTTTTTTTAATTTTGGGAGTGACGCACCTTCTTTGCCTGCCGCGCTGCAGCATAATGTTTATCAATTAACCTTTTCAAATGATACTGAAGTTTCTGTAGGAAGTGCGCAAGGTTATCCTAGCATATTAGACGTGGGTGCTGCAACTGGTCCCACTCAAGTTCTAATGATGGGCGGTCAAACATCTTCAAATAGCGGAGAAACGCAAGCTATATGGACAATGCCTAAAGCTTCGAAATCACCTGTAGCTATAAATCCGTCTGTTAATACTTATTTACCTGCGCTTTTTACTCCAGCTGGCACAAATATAGGCTCAACCCAAGGTGAAACTCAAAATTGGAGTGAAAATTCAAACGATAAATGGTATTCCAATGAAGGCGGCGATATATGGTCTGGATCATTTGCTAGTGGAAATGGTAGTCGAATTTTGTCAGATATGCGTAATCCAGGTAACCAATCGTTTGCGGGGCCGGTATTAGCTGTACCAGGTAATGTAGGATCTTCAGGCGAATTTTCTGTTCATTTTGTCCATGGCACAACTCATCCATATCATCCATTAGTATCTTCTGTTCCAAATAGTCAACACGAACTTGGGTTTAAATTACCTTTTGCAACAGCTCAAGCAACAGGTGGATCTGTTTTATATTTGCCGCCAGGCTTTTATATGAAAGGCCGCGATATGTCACCATATGGCGTTTCAAATATAGCAAAAGGTACTCCTAGTGATTGGAGATTTGATAATGGAGTAGCTTCTAACGCAGATGCGGTTTGGGTACATGGCGGCCAATATAACAATAACTCATCATTTTCTCAAGCTTTTAAACAAGTAGGAAAAGTTTCATTTGCTAGTATGACTAGCGCTGTTGCAGCTATTGGCGACGCCATATCATACGGAGTAAGATATGCTCAAGGAAATAATGATGCAAAAACTGTTTTTATGGCTGATCAGATCAATTCGGGATCTCCGGAAGTCAATAATTGGAGAACATTTAATTTACAAAATTCAATTACAACTAATTCTGTTGGCACAGCATCTGCTGCAGGCCCAGGATATGGTCCCGCGGTGCGAACAGGAGTAAGCAAAGCTGGTGGTTTTGCTTACATCGGTTAAGTTGTATAAATAGCTAAAAATATATTAAGGTTTATCATATGGCTAATCCGAGTAGTAGACAAGGTTTAATTGATTACGCGATGAGATCTTTAGGAGATCCTGTCATAGAAATCAATATTGACCCAGAACAACAAGAAGATAGAGTTGACGAAGCTCTTCAGTATTATCAAGAATTTCATTCTGATGCTACATTAAGAACTTATCTTAAACACCTAATCACTTCGGATGATGTCACAAATGAATATATTTCTTTGTCGTCAAATATAACATTTGTATCACAGCTGTTTCCTATTCGCGGCGGTTCAATAACAAGAGATTTCTTTGATATAAAATATCAATTGCATTTAAATGATATAGCCAATCTTCAGACTTATATGGGAGATTTAGGTTACTATGAACAAATGCAACAATATCTTTCTTTAATTGATATGAGAATGAATGGTACTCCTCAAGTTCAGTTTTCAAGAAAACAAAATAGACTTTATATTCACGGTGATTTTACGGACGGCGATTTAAAAGCTGGAGATTATGTTGTAGCAGAGGTATACGAAATACTTTCGCCTGATTCTCATACAAGTATTTGGAATGATAGATGGCTAAAAGAATATACGACGTCTTTATTTAAAAGACAATGGGGCCAAAATCTTATTAAGTTTGAAGGTATGACATTACCTGGCGGTGTTACGCTTAATGGTAGACAGATTTATGAAGATGCGCAATTAGATATCGATAGGCTAAGAGAAGCAATCCGTACTGAGCATGAGATGCCAGCTGATTTCTTTATGGGGTAAATCATGGCAACTAATATGTATTTCAGCCAGGGCAGTAGGTCAGAGCAACAATTATATGAAGAGATTATAATTGAATCGCTAAAGATTTATGGTCAAGATATTTACTATCTTCCTCGCGACATCGTTAATAAAGATAATATATTAAATGAGGATGCAAGTTCTCGTTTTAATTCATCATATAAGATTGAAATGTATATCGAAAATATTGAAGGCTTTGATGGTGAAGGCGATTTATTTACAAAATTCGGTGTAGAAATAAGAGATCAAGCTACGTTTATTGTGGCTAAAAAACGTTGGGAACAAACTGTCGCAAGATATGACAATGAAATTCAAGGCGTAAGACCCTTTGAAGGTGATTTGCTTTACATTCCATTTTCTAAAAAACTATTTCAAATAATGCATGTTGAGCACGAACAGCCGTTTTATCAACTAAAAGATTTACCTACATATAAACTGCGTTGTGAGTTATTTGAATTTAGTGGTGAAGATTTCGATACAAATATTGCAGATATTGATGGTATAGAAAGACAATACGGATATGAGTATCTCTTAACTTTAGATTCAGCAAGTGGCGGATTTACATTAGGAGAAACCGTAAATCAAACTTTCTCGGATGGCGTTGTTATGTCTGGCGAAGTTTCTCGTTGGAGTGATTCTGATAGAATACTTGGTGTAATTAATGCAGGCGCAGATGATGGCCTATATCATTCGTTTATAACAGGAAGACAAATTATTGGAACTAAAGATGTTGATATAGGAATTGGAGTTGCTAATTCAGTTGCTACCGTAAGCGCAGTAGCCGAAGATAATCAACTATCAAATACAGAACAAAATACGTATTTTGATACACTTACCGACTTCTTAGACTTTAGTGAATCAAATCCATTCGGAGATCCAAGCTAATGTTCGGTACGTATTTTTATCACGAAAGAATTAGAAAAAGTGTTGCACTATTTGGTGCAATGTTTAATAATATATACGTACTAAGAAAAAATAGTAGCGGTGGTGTTATTAATACAATGAAGGTGCCATTAGCTTATGGTCCCAAACAAAAGTTTTTAGAGAGAATTAATGAGGTACCTGATTTAGTAAATAATTCGAAGGTAGCTATTAAACTTCCAAGAATGTCATTTGAAATTGTAGGTATTTCTTATGATCTTAGTAGACAACTTCAAAAGAATAACGCATTTAGTCAAGTTGGAACAACTACACTTAATAGAAATAAAATAAACATATACGTACCATATATTATTAATTTTCAATTAAGCATATACGCTAAAAATCAAGATGATGCTTTACAAGTGGTAGAGCAGATATTTCCGTTTTTTACACCCCAATATACTTTAACAATTAAACCATTAAGCGATCATCCAGATTTAAAAGAAGATGTGCCTATTAGTTTAACAAGTGTAGGTTTTACTGACGATTATGAAGGTGCACAAGAACAAAGAAGAACGATCATTTATACTCTTGACTTTGACATGAAAGTTAATTTCTATGGCCCAGTTGGTACTAAGAAAATTATCCGTCAAAGCGATGCTAGAGTTTATAATATAGATAATGGTTTGAATGATAGCGATGTTTTACTCGAAACTATATCAATAACTCCGAATCCTGCTGATACATTTGGTTTAGCAGATAGTGATTTCGGTTTCAATGAAACTATAACATATAATGGTGACAGCGCATAAAATGGATTCTGATACAGCAGATAATGATTTTGAATATGCAAGACAGACTTATCATGATTTATTAATTAAAGGATCTGATGCATTAGACGAAATGATGGAAGTAGCAAGAGCTACAGAACATCCGAGAGCATTCGAAGTATTTTCGAATATGATGAAACATGTTGCAGATATTAATGGCAACTTGTTAGATCTTCATAAGAAAAAGAATGATATAAAAAATAATAATCAAAAAGCTTTGCCTGCAGGTCAAACAACTAATAATGTTTTTGTTGGATCTACAACAGATTTGCAAAGACTGTTGAAAGACGAAAAAATAATAAATCATGAATGATACATATCTCGGCAATCCGAATGTTAAGAGAGACGGGATTGTACAACATTGGACAAATGATGAAGTAACAGAATACGCCAAATGTATGAACAATCCGGCATATTTTGCTTCTGAATATTGCAAGATTATTTCGCTTGATGTAGGATTAGTTCCTTTCGAATTATATCCTTATCAAGAAAAAATGTTTAACCAATTTAATGATAATAGATTTAATATTGTATTAGCGTGTCGCCAATCAGGTAAATCAATCTCTAGTGTTGTTTATCTTTTATGGTTTGCTATCTTTCATCCAGAAAAAACTATTGCAGTACTAGCCAATAAAGGTGCTACTGCCAGAGAGATGTTAGCAAGAGTTACACTTACTCTTGAAAATCTCCCGTTCTTTCTTCAGCCTGGTTGTAAAGCTTTAAATAAAGGTTCCATAGAATTTTCAAATAATAGTCGCATTATTGCGTCTGCTACTTCTGGATCTTCTATTCGTGGTCTATCTGTCAACCTATTATATCTCGATGAGTTTGCGTTTGTCGAAAGAGCTGCAGAGTTTTATACTTCAACTTATCCAGTTATTTCTTCTGGTACAGAATCTAAAATTATTATTACATCTACTGCGAATGGTATTGGTAATATGTTCCAAAAAATTTGGGAAGGTGCTGTTCAGAAAACAAACGACTTTGTTCCGTTTAGAGTAGATTGGTGGGATGTTCCAGGCCGTGATGAAACTTGGAAAGCAGAGACTATAGCAAATACTTCTCAGCTGCAGTTTGATCAAGAGTTTGGTAATACTTTCTTTGGAACTGGTGATACACTTATATCGGGAAATACACTATTAGAATTTAGAGCAAAAGAACCTGATAAAAGATTAGAACAAAATTCTGTTTCTATATTTAAAGAACCTGAAAAGAAACATGACTATATAATGACAGTAGATGTTTCGAGGGGAAGAGGACAGGATTATTCTACATTTAATGTGATCGATATTAGCACAAGACCTTTTGAACAGGTTGCTGTTTATCGCAATAATACTATATCTCCATTACTCTTCCCGAATATTATTTATAAGTATGCGAATTTATACAATCAAGCTTACGTTATAATAGAAGCAAACGATCAAGGCGGGGTAGTGTGTAATGGACTATACCACGAATTAGAATATGAAAATATGCACGTAGAGTCTGCTATTAAAGCAAATGCTCTTGGTATAGAAATGACTCGTAAAGTAAAACGTATTGGTTGTTCGGCTATTAAAGATATTCTAGAAGAAAAAAAGTTAATAGTACACGATGAGAACACTATCATGGAAATATCAACGTTCGTAGCTAAGGGACAATCCTATGAAGCGTCAGATGGCAACCATGATGATTTAATGATGAATTTAGTTCTATTTGGTTATTTTGCTACAAGTAACGTATTTTCAGATTTAACTGACATTAATTTAAAACAAATGATGTTTGAACAAAGAATGAAAGAAATAGAAGATGATGTAGTACCATTTGGTTTTATAGAAGACGGGTTAGATGATATTCAAGTGGTACCAAAAGCAGATCCATGGAGTATAACTGATGAAGCAGATGGTATACGGTTTGATCCAAATCATAAAAATTTCTAATGTATAAATAGATTTAATGATTGATTAATCGTATTATGAAAACTTATAATTAGTTCAATGGAATAAGGAAAAATAACAATGGCATTAGGCGTACCTTCCGAGTCTCCGGCTATAGTTGTTAAGGAAGTAGATCTGACAGGCGGTGTGCCCAATGTGCAGTCTACAACTGGAGCAATTGCTGGTAAGTTTCGTTGGGGCCCTGCAGGAGTAGCTAAAAAAATCAGTACAGAAACTGAATTAGCTTCTACTTTCGGAGCACCTGACGATGCACACTCAGTCGATTTTCATTCGGCTGCATACTTTTTAAAATATTCAAATGCACTTCAAGTAATTCGCGCAGTAGATACAAGCGCGCTTAATGCTGGTTCTGGAGATTCAGCTGGCGCAGCAGATTTTATTCGAAATGCAGATCACAGAGATGGCTTATCAGGACTAAATACCTGGGCAGCAAAATATCCTGGTACCTTAGGTAACAGTTTAAAATATGTAAAAATCAATAGCACAGGTTGGGCAGGCGCTAACGCATCCCATAAAGCAGAATTTGATGCAGCACCAAGTGCTGGTGAAGTTCATGTTTTAGTGCTAGACGAAGACGGCGTTATTACTGGTACAGCAAATACAGTACTAGAAAGATTCCCGTTCTTGTCTACAACGTCATCAGCGCAAAATGCTGATGGTTCAAGTAACTTTGCTCCGAATGTAATTAACGCACAATCTAGTTGGTTGTGGTATAACGACGCAGCATTTACAGATTCTACTGGTACAGCTTCGATGGCATTCGGTACTGATGGTTCAGTTGCTGTAGCAGATTATCAGACAGCATACGATCAGATTGAAGACAAAGATACAATCGAAGTTGACTTTCTTATCGCTGCTGGCATGGCAAATGCTACAGATCAAGAAACATTAGTTGACGATTTAGCAGTAACTGCTGGTACTACACGTAAAGATTGCGTTGTTGTTACTTCGCCATCAACTGCTTCTGTGGTAAATAACGCAGATCCTGTATCAGCTAGCGTAACAGAAGCTGATACTTTTGCAAGATCTTCTTATGTTGTAGTTGACAACAATCACCTAAAGGTTTATGATAAATATAACGATAAGTATATTCATATTCCTGCCGCTTCTTCAACTGCCGGTATTATGGCTGCATCAGATAATGATACAGCTCCATGGTTCTCGCCTGCAGGCGCCCGTAGAGGTAGGTATCTAGGTGTAACAAATCTAGCATATACACCAACAAAATCTCAGAGAGATACGCTATATAAAGCAGCAATTAATCCAATTGCTAATCTTCCCGGACAAGGTGTGTTGTTATTCGGTGATAAAACACACTTAGCAAGACCATCGGCATTTGATCGTATTAACGTACGTAGATTGTTCTTGGTTTTAGAAAGAGCAATCGCTTTAGCAGCAAGAAATACAATGTTCGAATTTAACGACGAGTTTACAAGAGCAGAATTCGTTAGTATTGTAGAGCCGTTTTTAAGAGAAGTTAAAGGTCGTAGAGGTATTACTGATTTTAGAGTTGTATGTGACGAAACAAACAACACTGGAACAGTGATAGATAACAATGAATTTGTAGCAAACATTTTCATTAAACCTGCGCGTTCTGTTAACTATATCACTCTTAACTTTGTAGCTGTTAGAACCGGAGTTGATTTTGAAGAAGTCGCTGGGCTACAGGTATAAGGAGATAGACAATGGCAATTTTAGGCGTAGATGATTTTAAAGCCAAATTAAGAGGTGGTGGTGCTCGGCCGAATTTATTCAAATCGACTATCACTTATCCTGGATATGCAGGTGGAGATGTAGAACTTACTTCTTTTCTTTGCGAAGCTGCACAGCTTCCAGGATCTACTATCGGAACAATTATTGTTCCATTCCGTGGTAGACAATTAAAAATGGCGGGCGATCGAGTGTTTGACGTTTGGACTCCAACAATCATCAATGATACGGACTTTAATGTTCGTGATGCGATGGAACGTTGGATGAACGGCATGAATGCTCACAGTGCAAATACTGGCTTGACAAATCCTGTTGACTACGAAGCAGATCTGCTTGTAGAACAGCTTGATAAAGATGGCAGTGTACTTAAAACATATAACTTTAGAGGTTGTTTTCCAACAGCTGTTTCTCCGATTGATCTGGCATATGCGACAGAAAATGACATCGAGAGATTTACTGTTGAATTCCAGGTACAATACTGGGAAGCGGCTACTACTTCTTAAGTGGTATAAATAATCCTTAAGAGGGGCGTAATTGCCCCTCTTTATCATAATCTTTAGGATATTTTATGGCTGATGATAGTTTAAAATTATTTGGTTTCGAAATCAGACGAAATCGAAAAGTAAAAGATGAGTTACTCCCATCTATTGTTCCACCGTTAGATCAGGACGGAGCTGGCTACGTTACTGCGGCTGGAGCTCATTTTGGTACGTATGTCGATATTGAAGGCGACAAAAAAACCAAGGACGATCGTCAACTTATAATGCAATATAGAGCTGTAGCTACTCATCCAGAAGTAGATGCTGCAGTAGAAGATATTATCAACGAATCTATTACGTCTTCTCAGAGTGAGCAAGCCGTAAGCATAAGATTAGATAAAGTAGAAGCTCCTGATAATATCAAAAAAGCTATTACAGAAGAATTTAATACAATCTATAATATGTGTAATTTTGGCGAGATGGGCCATGATATGTTTAAGAGATGGTATATCGACGGTAGAATGTATCACCATCTAGTTATAAATGATAAAAATCCTAAGCAAGGTATTCAAGAGATCAGACCAATTGACGCTGCTAAAATCAGAAAAGTAAAGCAGGTTAAAAAAGAAAAAGATCCTAGCACTGGTATTAGTATTGTAAAAAACGTAGATGAGTTTTACATTTATCAGGAAACACCAGGTGCTCAGACACAAGGTGTTAAACTTTCAAATGATTCTATCTCTTATGTTACGTCTGGTTTATTAGATGAAAAACGTAAGAGAGTTGTATCACATCTCCATAAAGCACTTAAACCAATTAACCAATTACGTATGATGGAAGACTCGCTAGTCATTTATAGACTAGCTAGAGCACCAGAACGTAGAATCTTTTATATCGATGTCGGTAACTTGCCAAAAGGTAAGTCAGAAGAATATATGAAAAACATTATGGCCAAGTATCGTAACAAGCTTGTCTATGATGCAGATAGCGGAGCTATTAGAGATGATCGCAAACATATGTCGATGCTTGAAGACTTTTGGTTACCTCGCCGCGAAGGTGGGCGTGGAACAGAAATTACTACACTTCCAGGCGGTGAAAATCTTGGACAAATCGACGACATCATCTATTTTCAAAAACGATTGTATAGATCATTAAATGTTCCTCTTGCTAGATTGGAACAAGAACAGCAGTTTAGTTTAGGTAGATCTACGGAAATTAGTAGAGACGAATTAAAATTCCAAAAGTTTATTGATAGAATTAGATCAAGATTTAATCACTTCTTCTTAAATATCTTAAAGAAACAACTTATATTAAAAGGTATTATAACTGAAGAAGATTGGGCTGTATGGTCTAATAATGTAATGGTTGATTATGTAAGAGACAATCACTTTACAGAATTAAAAGATGCAGAATTATTAAGAGAAAAACTACAGACTCTTGACGTTATGCAACAGTATGTAGGTGAATTCTATTCAAAAGAATGGGTTATGAGAAACGTATTACATTTTGATGATGAAGACATTAAACAAATGAAAGATCAGATTGATGATGAAATGAAAAGTGGTGAAATCGGACCAGACGATGACCACATAAATCCAGCACAAGGAAATGACAATGAGTGATATCGAAACAATGATTGACGCCGCAGTAAATAAAGATTTTAATGCGGCAAACGGAATCTTTAATGAATTAATTAATGCTAGATTAACTGATACATTAGAACAAGAAAAAATAAATACCGCGGCAAGTATTTTTGATCAAGAAAATGTAGACGTTTCTGACGAAGAAGAAGAGCAATTAGATCTCGACTTTGAAGACGATGATGATGATGCAGCTGAAGATGCTGAAGAATTAGAAGATGATGCTGATTCTATTGAAACAGAAGAAGCTGACGAAGAGTAATAAAATTTCTTAAAACGGTAATAAGTATAAATAAAACAATGAATACATTTAAACAGTTAAGAGAGAAAATGAATAAGGGCATGCCGCCAGGTGAGCATGTCTATGATAAGAAGTTCGGCAAAGTCGAGCTTATGATTCATAAAGAAAAAAATATGTTTACTGTTTATATTGACCGCGAAAAACTCGATACCTATAAAACTCAGAAACAAGCTGAGAAAATGGGGAAAGAGTTTATAAAGCAATATAAAGGATAAGAAATGAAACTGATTGCAGAATATAACGATCAAAATATCGAAGTGATTACTGAAGCCAGAGGTGATGGCGGTAAGGATCATTTCATTGAAGGCATTTTTATGCAGTCAGAAGCAAAGAATAGAAACGGACGTATTTATCCCAGACCTATCATGGAAAAGGCGGTCGACAAATACGTTACTGAACAGGTTTCCAAGAACAGAGCGGTCGGTGAATTAAATCACCCTGAAGGACCAACTGTTAACTTGGATAAAGTATCTCACAAGATCACGGAACTTAATTGGAAGGGAAATGATGTTGTGGGTAAGGCACAAATTTTAGACACTCCTATGGGTAATATCGTAAAAGGTTTATTAAATGGTGGTGTTCAACTTGGTGTCTCAACTCGTGGTATGGGTAGCCTTGAGCAAAAAAATGATGCTATGTACGTCAAAGACGACTTCGTTCTTAATACGGTTGATATCGTACAAGATCCATCTGCTCCGACAGCTTTTGTCAATGGAATTATGGAAGGTGTAGAGTGGGTTTGGAACAATGGTGTTATAGAAGCTCAAGTAATTGAAAATATGGAGACTGAAATTAAGAAAGCTCCACGTGCTGATCTCTATGAGGTTCAGACTCGTGAGTTTAAAAATTTCCTCTCGTTAATGAAACGTAACTTATAATAAGGAGATCAACATGGCTGATCAAATCGACCAGGATGTAGAGCTCGACGAGGAAATCGAAGAAGCTCACGATCCAGCAAACGCAGAAGCACAATCTGTTGCCTCTGTTGATGCCGCCGAAGATAAAGGCCCTAAAGCTAAAAAGCGTAAGGGTGACAAGGATGCCGGCGATAAAGCACCTATTCCTGCCGCAACAAAAGCAGCTGCTCCACAAGCAGAGTCTATCGATTTTAATGGGGACTTCAGTGAAGACTTGAACGCTCTAGTGGAATCTGAGGCAACACTCAGCGATGAGTTTAAAGCCAAAACAGCTGTAATTTTTGAAGCTGCAGTAAAATCAAAACTTTCTGAAGAGATCACTCGGTTAGAAGAAGAATATGCTACTCAACTTGATGAGGAAGTAAATTCAATGAAAACCGATATGGTCGAGAAAGTTGATAGCTACCTCAACTATGTTGTTGAGAACTGGATGGAAGAAAACAAACTTGCGATTCAATCAGGTCTTCGTACCGAAATCGCAGAAGGTTTCATGGGTAAGTTGAAAGACTTGTTTACTGAATCTTATGTTGAAGTTCCAGAATCCAAAGTAGACCTCGTTGACGAACTTGCTACTGCAAACGAAGAACTTGAAGAAGACTTCAATAACGCAGTTGCTAAATCAATTGAGCTTCAAGAAGAGTTAGAAACATATAAGCGTGAAGCGGTTATTCGTGAAGCGTCAAAAGATCTAGCTGAAACTCAAGTAGAAAAACTTAAGTCACTGGTTGAATCCATCGATTTTGAAGATGAAGACACTTTTGCTTCAAAAGTATCTACCATCAAAGAATCATATTTTAAACAGCAAACTACTGAATCTGTAATTTCTGATGACACTTCTGAAGAGGCAATCGAAGAAGAAGTATCAGATACTATGGCTCAGTATATCGCTGCAATCCGTAAAAATAAACACTAAGTAGGAGATCCTATAATGGAAACTTATGATCGTCTCGTAGAGAAATGGTCTCCGGTTCTAAACGAATCATCGGCCGGCGACATCTCTGACGCACACCGTAAAGCTGTAACCGCAGTTGTACTGGAAAACACTGAAAAAGCTCTTCGCGAAGAGCGTAGCCAAGCAAACTTCTTGTCAGAAGCTTCACCAGCAACATCATCTGGTAACTCTTCTGTTGCTAACTGGGACCCAGTCCTTATCTCACTTGTACGTCGTGCAATGCCGAACATGATGGCGTACGATGTATGTGGTGTTCAGCCAATGGCCGGACCAACAGGCTTGATCTTCGCAATGAAGTCACGCTATGGTACAGGTACAACTGGTGCAACTGAAGCATTGTTCAACGAAGCAGACACTACATATGCTGGTGACTCAAGCGCAACTCAATCAGCTGGACCATCAGGCCTAGCAGGTTTGACAGATTCTAACTCAGATTCTTCAATCGACAATGATCGTGGTTCAAACCCAACATTCGGTGGTGGTACAACTACTGCTGAAGCAGAACTTTCAGGTGCATTCCGTAACATGGGCTTCACCATTGAAAAGCAAACTGTTACTGCGAAATCACGTGCATTGAAAGCAGAGTATAGCTTGGAACTAGCACAAGACCTTAAAGCGATCCACGGTTTGGACGCTGAGACAGAATTGTCAAACATTCTGTCAACAGAGATCTTGGCTGAAATCAACCGTGAAGTTATCAGAACAATTAACGGTCAAGCTAAAACTGGTGCTGGTACAGCTAACACAGCAATCAACGGTATCTTTGATTTGTCAACAGACGCCGATGGTCGTTGGTCAGTAGAAAAATTCAAAGGTCTGCACGTACAGTTGGATCGTGAAGCTAACACAATCGCGAAAGAAACACGTCGCGGTAAAGGTAACTTCATCATCTGTTCATCAGACGTTGCTTCAGCTTTGGCTGCTGCAGGTACTTTGGATTATGCTCCAGCATTGTCAACTAGCTTGAATGTAGATGATACAGGCAATACATTTGCTGGTGTTATCAATGGTCGTATGAGAGTATACATCGATCCATATGCAACTACTGATTATATCACAGTAGGTTATAAGGGTACTAACCCATATGACGCCGGTGTATTCTATTGCCCATACGTACCGCTAACTATGGTACGTGCAGTTGGTGAGAATGACTTCCAGCCAAAAATCGGCTTCAAAACTCGTTACGGTATGGCCGCAAATCCATTCGTACCTGGCGCGATTGGAAACAATGGTTTGGGTAATGCTCGTCAGAACCAATACTATAGAATCTTCCGCGTGGATAACATTCTACAATAAGAATCGGATTAACCGATCGAAACTAAGGGCGCTTCGGCGCCCTTTTTTTTATTCCCAATTACACTGTTTATTAAACTTATCCCCTATAATCGTATATTGTTTTTCAGTTATCGGCCTGGATTCAGTATCCATTGTTGATAATCTAACACATCCATTATTTAAAGGATCTACATACATGAACCACCCTGTGACAATATATTTAGTATGTTCTTCACTTATTTGACCGGCATGAGGATGAGTAAACTCAGCTGGCCAAATAAGAGTATTTCCTGTTATAGCTTCTGCAGTGTAATCTTGTTCTGGAAAATGAGTGCCTCCATTTGGAACATCGTTTAAATAAGTCATAAAAACAAAACAACGGTATGGAATAAACACATCTCTTTCGTAATGTACTTGTCTAAATCCTTGACCAGGTTTATATCTCTGAACATTAGCCATTTCTAAAGTAATATTAGATACTTTGGCTTTTTCTGCGTATTTGTATATTTCAGGCATAAGAGAATCATAATATTTTGTCCAAAGTTTTGTAAAATCAAGTTTAGTAAAAGAACAATCCAGGCTATCTTTTATATGAGGCTGAACTTCATTAGAAGATAATCCAGGTGATGTATCTACAACATCGCTTTCAAAAACCTTAATTATGTCTTTACAAAGCTGTTCGTCCATTTTAAACGATTTGATCCAGTTATTCATAAAATACTCCTCATAATGTATTATAAATATAGTCAACCTATGGAGACTATTTATGCCTGAATTAAATCCAAGCGTTAGCGTTAATGTTTCAGATGTCGCACCCACAAGCGGGTTAAATAATCTGAATCTATTACAACCTAATGCGTTTAAATTAATTATAGACAGAAAGAACTTTTCAAATTTAGAGTTCTTTGCACAAGCTGTAATACATCCCGATATTTCTGTTCAAGCAGCAGATGTAGCGTATCAAAGAATTAGTAGTATAGCCATGGCCGGTGATAAGCTAACATTTGGTGAATTATCTGCTATGATTATATTAGATGAAAATCTTAATTCTTATATTGAAATGTACAATTGGGTAAACAGATTAGTGGAATCAAATGATAGAACGCCTATCAATAGAGATGTTGCAAAACCTCCGACTTATTGTGATATTACTCTTAGCATATTGTCAAGCCACAATAATCAAACCCGGAAAGTTAAATATATAGACTGTGTACCTACCGGTCTTGGTAATATTTCTTTCGAATCTACAAGTGGAGGTGAGGCATTTATAACTTATCCAGCAAACTTTAGATTTTCTTACTTTGAAATTGAATAAACATAGGATTATATATTATGAATTTAGAAGAAATACTGGGCCAATGGTCCATAGAATGTGTTATAGATAAAGTTAGTTTAGACGAAACATCAAGACAAACTCCGGTTTTGCATGCTAAATATTTACAACTATTAACACACGCGAAGCTTATGTTAAAACGAGCAGAAGCTTCTCAGAAAGTATTACTAAAAAATAAATGGCTTTATTACAATGGTAAGCTAGATCAAACTGCTATTGAGAATTTTGGTTGGGACCCCGATCCTTTTGATGGACTAAAAGTTCTGAAAGGTGAAATGGATTATTATTATGACTCAGATCCTGATATTCAGAAATCAGAAGAAAAAATTCAATACTATAAAACTATTATTGAAACTCTTACTGAAATTGTAACGAGTTTAAACTGGAGACATCAGACAATTGGTAATATTATAAGATGGAAACAATTTGAAGCAGGTGGCTAGTGGAAGATTTATCGGTAAAACTTAATAACTATAGTATGTTAAACATAGACTGTGATCGTGGAATAGCTCAAGAGCTTTCCGATTACTTCTCATTCTTTGTTCCTGGATATAAGTTTATGCCAGCATATAAGAACAGAGTATGGGACGGTAAAATTCGTCTATTTAATAGCATAACCGGTGAGCTAAACGCGGGCTTGTTCGCTTATTTACAGAAATTTGCTCGAGAACGTAACTACACCGTTGGTCTTGAGGAAAGTCGATATGGACTACCTGCTCAGAAGGAACGTGTAGCTCAATTCGACGATTGGTTAAAGTTGGAAAAACTACCATTTGAGCCCAGAGAGTACCAGTACCGAGCAGTGGTGAAAGCGTTAGAAGAATGTCGGGCAATTTTGTTATCTCCTACAGGATCAGGTAAATCTTTTATTATCTATATGCTAGCTAAATATTGGTTACAGATGATTACAGAAGGTGTACAATATCCAAAGGCTGGCCGTGTTTTAATTGTAGTACCGACTACTTCGTTAGTAGAACAAATGACAAATGATTTTGAAGAATATGGTCAAAATCCGAGAGGCATACATAAGATATATTCAGGAAAGGATAAAGAAAATATAGATTCTGCTATAGTAATTAGCACATGGCAGAGCATATATAAACTACCTAAAAAATGGTTCGAACAGTTTGGAATGGTAATAGGCGATGAATGCCATAATTTTAAGGCAAAGTCGTTATCGTCTATATTGAATAAAGCTACTGAAGCTAAATATAGATTCGGAACAACCGGAACTTTAGATGGAACACAGACTCATAAACTCGTGCTCGAAGGTTTATTCGGTCCTACATATAAAGTAACAACCACGAAAGAACTGCAAGATAATGATACCTTAGCACCCCTTGATATAAAGGTTCTTTTACTCAACTATTCAGAAGAAGTGAGGAAGAATTTTGGAAAACAAACTTATCAAGATGAAATCGATTTTATCATTGGAAACGATGCTCGTAACAGGCTCATTTGTAATTTGGCTATTGATGCTAACGGAAACACTTTGGTATTATTCAATCGTGTGGATGCTCATGGAAAACCCCTATTTGAAATGATAAATAGTAAAAGCAAAGAAGAAAGAAAAGTATTCTTTGTATCTGGTGAAGTAGCAACATCTGATCGCGAAGCTATAAGAAAAATTGTAGAAGGCCAAAAAGATGCTATCATTGTCGCTAGTCTTGGTACTTTCAGTACTGGCATTAACATACGGAACCTGCATAATATTATTTTTGCAAGTCCCTCGAAATCACAAATCAAAGTCCTACAGTCGATTGGGCGCGGCTTACGGAAATCGGATAATGGACAGACTACTACGCTCTATGATGTAGCTGATGATTTACATTGGAAAAAACGTAACAATTTTACATTGATGCATTCGGCAGAACGTGTTAAGATTTATGAAAAAGAACAGTTTAAATTTAAAGTGATAAAGGTAGATATATGAAAAATGATCGTATAAGACAGTTTAGGCTTACTTCTGGTGCTGAAGTGCTTTGCGAAGTTTTGCAATGGGATGACGACGATTCTTCGGAGGTCGTAGTAAGACATATTTACGAAATTGATAAATATGATCATATACAGAAAGGCGTTAGAATCTATTCTATAAAACCATATCTTTCTTTTCAATATGGAGAAGAACAAGTCTCTAGTTTAAATGCCGATCAAATTATAATCACAGCATTACCTTCTGCAGAAATTATAGAGCAATATAAAGTTTCTATCTTAAATAATGTTCAAGAAGATCAAGAGCGCGTTGATGATGAAGATCTTAATGATTTGCTATCAGATCGAGTAGAAAGAATAAAAAAGTATCTTGATGGTTTGGATATAGATTTAAATGATAGCGAAGGCGACAATATTCTAATGTTTCCTGGTATGGACAAGAATAAGTTTCACTAGTATACTATCCTCTCCTTAAAAGCTACTCTTTTATTATACACTGTTCTCCGGGTTTGTAAACCCATAAAACGCATAAAATAAATATTTTTTTAGTGTACAATGTTATTGACATGTGTTAGAATATATTAAATCAAGGAAAAATTTTGTTATGGCTAAAACTAAAAGAAAAAGTATTCACTACGTAAACAATAAAGAGTTTTCACAAGCAGTAGTTGAATATTGTAAAGAAGTAAAAGACTGTAAAGAGACTGATGATCCATTACCGATTATTCCTGATTATATCGCATCTTGCTTTTTAAAAATTGCTGAAGGTCTATCTCATAAATCTAACTTTATTCGTTATACGTATCGTGAAGAAATGGTCATGGACGCTGTCGAGAACTGCCTGAAAGCTATCGAGAACTATAATATCGAAGCTGCTACACGTACTGGTAATCCCAACGCATTTGCATATTTTACGCAGATTAGTTGGTATGCATTTCTTCGTCGTATTGCAAAAGAAAAGAAACAACAAGATGTCAAACTAAAATATCTTTCTGAAAGTGGCATCGAACAATATATTATCGGTAACTCAGAAGATGCCGCGGCGAATAATGTTATTAACTCGTTCATTGATACACTCAAGGATCGTATTGATAAAGTAAAAGAAAAAGATACTGAATTTACGGAATTTGCTAAGAAAGAGAAAAGCAGAAAGAAGAGGATTATAAAAGTTGATTCAGATTTACAGGATTTTTTTGAATGAAGGTTTGTATTCTTAATGACACTCATTGTGGCATCCGCAATAGCAGCGACGTATTTCTCGATAATGCAGAGAAATTTTATTCTGATGTATTGTTTCCTTATCTTTTGGAACATAATATTAAGCATATTATCCATCTTGGTGATTACTACGATAACCGGAAGTTTATCAACTTCCGTGCTCTTAACCGCAACAGGCATCACTTTCTTAAACCGTTAAGAGATCATGGCATTACTATGGATATTATCTGTGGTAA
>Ga0181553_10002133_pt1 | contig 17599 bp, 20 predicted proteins | sample 011ome_17_FD_133753 | JGI IMG/M metagenome (GOLD analysis project Ga0181553, IMG submission 133753) | Coastal salt marsh microbial communities from the Groves Creek Marsh, Skidaway Island, Georgia - 011502XT metaG (megahit assembly) | ecosystem: Environmental > Aquatic > Marine > Intertidal...
TAATAACTGGAATAAATGGTCAAGATGGTTCATACCTTGCCGAGTTTTTATTAGAGAAGGATTATGAGGTTTGGGGGACAGTTAAAAGGAATTCAGTATCAGAAACACAATCAACTAGAATTGAACACTTACGTTCATCTGGACAAATTAATTTAGAATATGCTGACCTCACAGATATGGCATCTCTGGTTAGAATACTAAGTAAGGTACAACCAGACGAGATTTATAATCTTGCGGCACAATCACACGTTAGAATAAGTTTCGACCAACCAATCTATACAGCAAATGCTACTGGTATTGGTACACTTAACTTATTGGAAGCTGTTAGAATGGTTTCGCCAGATTCTAAAATATATCAAGCCTCATCTTCAGAGATGTTCGGTAATAACATAGATGAAGATGGTTACCAAAGAGAAACAACACCAATGAATCCAGTATCACCTTATGGGTGTGCTAAGGTATTCTCTTATAATATCACAAGGAATTATAGAAACTCTTATGGTATGAAGATTTGGAATGGTATCCTATTTAATCATGAATCACCAAGACGAGGAACTAACTTTGTAACTAATAAGGTTGTTAAAGCTGCTGTTAGAATTAAGTTAGGGCTTCAAGATAAATTATCAATTGGTAATCTTTCCGCAACCAGAGATTGGGGACACGCTAAAGATTATGTCAGAGCTATGTGGATGATGTTACAAACAGATAAACCAGATGATTATGTTTGTGCCACTGGTATATCACATTCAGTACAAGATTTATGTCAATATGTATTCAAGTCTTTAGATTTAAATTATTTGGATTATATTAAAGTAGATTCAAAACATTTCAGACCAGAAGAATTAGAAGACCTAAAGGGTGATTCATCTAAGATGAGAAAAGAATTATCTTGGTATCCAGAATACACTTTTGAAGAAATGCTTGATGAAATGGTTGAATACTGGTTAGAATATTATGAAGAAAAATAGACTTTTAGTAACAGGGCAAAGTGGATTAGTTGGTTCACAATTTAAGGGTAACCTAGTAGCGTTCAATTCAAAAGTATGTGATTTAAGAAATCAAAAGGATACTGATTACATGATTGAATTCTACACTAACAAGGAAAGGCAAAATGAATACGCTGTAGATAGTGTTATCCATACAGCTGCTAAAGTTGGTGGTGTTGGTGCTAACATGAATTTTAAGGGGGAATTCTTCTATGATAATATCATGATGAACACCAATGTTATTGAAGCATGTAGAAAATATGGTGTTGAAAAGTTTGTGGGGTTTTTATCAACATGTATTTTTCCAGACGATATAGAATACCCTATTAGGGCTGAAGAAATACATATGGGTCCACCACATTCATCTAATGATGCTTATGCTTATGCTAAGAGAATGATGGATATTCAGATTAGAGCTTATAGAGAACAATATGGATTAAATTATAAATCAGTAGTCCCCACAAACATTTATGGTCCTAATGATAACTTTGATATTGAAAATGGTCATGTACTACCAAGCCTAATACATAAATGCTTTCTAGCTAGAGAGAATGGTACACCTTTTGAAGTTTGGGGTTCTGGGAAACCACTTAGAGAATTCATCTATTCTAAGGATGTTGCTGAATTAACCTTATGGGTGTTGGATAATTATGATGAAGATGAACCAATAATTCTTTCTACATCAGAAGAAATTGCGATAAAGGATATTGTTGATATAGTGATTCAAGAAATGAATTATAAGGGTGAAGTTAAATGGCTTTCAGACAAACCAGATGGTCAATATAGAAAACATAGTGATAATAGTAAAATAAAATCATATTTACCAGATTTTAAATTCACACCAATAGAAGAGGGGATAAAAGAAACGGTTGAGTGGTTTGAAAAGAACTACCCAAATATCAGAAAATAATGAAGAAAGTAACTAATTGGTTTAAAAGACAAATGACAGCGTTATCGTTAGCAACTGCTAATGTTGAAAAGAATGCATTAGGTCAAGAAACTATTGACTTAGGTACGGACACTGGTAACTACCAAAGACACAATCAAGGAACATTGGCTGATTCTTTAATACAAGGTGAGTTAACTGAAGAAGTTAAGAATCTAAGATGGAGAATACTTAAGGTTTTAGACGCTTCAGATAAAATGATTATATCTAGTCTTGGTGTCGATGAAGATGGATACCACGTATTAGATATTGAAGAACCAAACGCTGTTGGTCAAAAGGTATTATTAGCTAAAATTAAAACTGATAAATACGATGATTACCCACTTGAACTAGTTGTTGATAATAAAAATATAACTTTAGGTAGTCAAGATATAATGGAACTTTCAAACCTACATGCGTACAGTCTGGAAGATGTAAAGGAATCAATTAAAAAAGATGAAGATGGTAATGAAATACAAGCCACATTAGCTGAATTAGATAACGATACATTCCAATCAACAATAAAAGGTGAGAAACCAGTCAAAGTCGTTAGAGATTTAAGACCTAAATTTGAAATAGAAAAGTATGCTAATAAATTAAATGTTAGAAACATTGATGGTACTAAAAAACTACTTGAATTTTATATTAGTATATATCCAGATGAATACGATAGAAAAACTAGACTTTTAATTTCTGAAATAAAAAGAGCTATTAACAATCCAAGGTCTAGTGATATACTTAACATTTCTGGTGTTGGGTTTACCTCATATAAAACTGTAGGTGTTAAAGACTTCCACCAATTTCAATACATGGTAACAGGGTTTGATAAAATAATTGAATATGATGGGTATTATGTTATTAAATTCAAAGCTGACATTATAGTAGATGGTGAATATTTATTAAACAAATATAGAATGGAAGAATTAGATAATAAGTATAAAAACAAAGAAGCTAAAAAGTAATATATGTCAAAAAGAGTTAGAACGAATGTAGTGAAAGAAGAACCTACAGAAAAAGATGTAAGTTTAATAAATAAAGTTTTAAAAACAAAACACAGGTTAAAGTGTAAAAATCACAAACAAAAAGAATTTGCAAACCTAATAACTGACAAAGAAATCGTGATTTCAGCTGGTCCAGCTGGTGTTGGTAAATCATATGTTGCAATTGCCAGAGCTATCGAACTAATACAAAATAAAACAAATCAACACGACACTCTTATAATAGTTAAACCAGCAGTTGAAGCTGGGGAAAAATTAGGTTATATGCCTGGTGATATGAGAGAAAAAATGGAACCTCACGTTGCATCATCATTAGATATTATTGATAAGATAATGGGTAAACCAGCAAGGGTTCAATTAGAGGATGCTGACGTAATCAAAGTAGAGCCACTAGGGTTCCTTAGAGGAAAGACAATAGATAATTCCATAGTGATTGTTGAAGAAGTACAAAACATGTCACCAGAACAAGTTAAAACGCTTTTAACTAGAATAGGTTCACATTCTAAATATATCCTTTCTGGGGATTTAGACCAATCAGATAAATATAGAAATGTAAATGATAGTGGGTTATATGATGCTATGAATAGACATAAAAATATATCAGAGATTGGTTTCTTTGAATTTACTAATGATGATATTGTTAGAAATAAGATTATTGGTAAGATTTTACTTAACTATGAAACTAGTACTAATAATGTTCCTAAACCACCTAAACCACCTAAACCTAGAATAATTAGAGAAAGTGGGTCAAAACAAAAAAATAAGTTATTACGAAAATTAAAAATTTATTTTAAAAGAAATTTTAACTTTTAAGGTTTACTTTAACCATTATAATGGTTATTTTGGGTAATATGAAGATAGCAATAAGTTTAAACGAAGTCTTAAGAGATTTTATCGGACAATTTGGTTACACCTACGAAAAGTATATTGGTGAAATCGATTTTAAAAAAAACCCAGTTAATAGTTTTGATTTAGAAAAACATTTTAAATTTAATTCTATTGACGAAATGAACAAGTTTCTATATGATGAAGCTGCATTAGAAATATTTGGTCATGCTGACCAGATAGAAGATAACATCATGAACGCATTCAATATGTTTTTAATGGACATAAAGGATGATGAAGAACATGAAGTAGAAATAGTTTCCAGAGAAGCAGTTAAGAGTATACCATCAACGTTCTTCTTTCTATCTAAATTATCTTGTCGTATAGATAAGATTAGATTTGTAATGGATTATGAAGATTACTGGGATGGTGTTGACGTATTAATAACCGCAAACCCAAAAGCATTAGAAGCCAAACCAAAGGATAAATTAGCGATTAAAATAAAGTCAACTTACAATGAAAGTTCAAGTGCTGACTTTGAGTTAGATTCGTTAAAGGATTTCATATCTGATGAAACTTTAAGAGAAAAAATATTAAATACTAAAATAACAACTTACGAAGAAATTGAAGATTAATATGTTAGAAATTGGTGGAATTTTTTATTCAGTTGACTTAAATGCTATGGATGATATTTTATCTTTAGAAAAAGCTGGTGAAAACAAAGACGTAGAAGAAAAAGAAATAAAAGAAATTTTTGATGATGAAGGTAAGTTAGTAGGTAAAGATATTCTCACTAGACAATATACTAAGGGTAAAGAAATAGATGGTCCAAAGTATGATTTAATTAGAATGTTTTTTGAAGTACTACTAACTTATAATGAAGAAATTGATGATGAATTAGGAATTGATAGGGCTTTAGGTGGGACACCGTTACCATTTAAAATAGCTTTTAACACACTATTAGAATACGGTATAATAAAAGAAAGCGAATAATAATAATAAAAAAAAATAAAAAAAATGGCTGAAGAAGTACAAAACGCAAAAGTACAAAAAGAGAAAGTTGAAGAAGTTATAAAAAAATTAGATGATAAAAACTTCGGGCTTTACTTTTTTACATTAGACACAAAGGGTAACGCAACCGCTGGTGTCGCTAACATTTACGAACATGTAAAAACATTAAATGAAATGGGTTATAATGCTCACATTTTACATGAAAAAAATGATTATAAATTATATGGTGACCAAGAAGGTATGGGTCTAGCTGACTGGCTAGGTAAAGAATATGCTGAATTACCACACATTTCTATTGAATCACAACAACTCAATGTGGGTCCTCAAGACTTTATTGTAATACCAGAAGTATTCGCTAATGTTATGGACCAAGTAAAACAATTCCCATGTAAGAAAGTTGTTTTATCACAAAGTCACGAATATTTACTAGAATTACTACCACTTGGAAGAAGATGGACTGATTATGGTTTTTCTGATGTTATCACAACCTCAAATAAACAAGCTAATCATTTAAAAACACTTTTCCCATCAATTAAAACTCATGTTGCTAGTGTAGGTATTCCAGATTACTTTAAACCTTCAGATAAACCTAAAATACCAGTAATATCAATTGTTACTAGAGAGCAAGGTCAAGCAGCTAAGATAGCTAAACAATTCTACTTACAATACCCACTTTATAAATGGATAACATTTAAAGAATTAAAAGGTTTAAGTAGAGAGAAGTTTGCTGAGGAATTAGGTAAAAGTTGTTTAGCTGTATGGTTAGATGAATCATCTGGCTTTGGTACATTCCCACTTGAAGCTATCCAATGTGATACACCAGTAATTGGTAAGATGCCTAACATGATTCCAGAATGGATGGAAGATGTTGATGAACTTAACAAAGTTAGTATAAAAAATAATGGTGTATGGACTAACACAACACTTAATATTCCAGAATTAATTTCTACCTATATGAAAGTATGGTTGGAAGATAATTTACCACCTAACTTAATTAATGGTATGAGTGAAACTAAAGATACTTACACTGTTGAAAAACAAAAGTCTGATATTGGTAAGGTTTGGGGTGACTTAATTGATAATAGAAAAACAGAATTTAATAACATTTTAAAGCAGATAGTTGAAACTGAAACTGCACAATAAAAATTAAAAATTATGGCTAAGAAAAAAATACAAAAAACAGATATTACAGTTGTATTACCAGTTCACGAGTTAAACGGTGATGCTGATGTAACTTTATTTAAAAACTCACTAGAGAGTGTTAACACACAAACCACTAGACCAGACGAACTACTAGTTGTAGTACCAAAGGGTTCTGAAATTGAAAAAACACTTAAGGATTTTGACTTTGGTGGTGTTAAAGATATTATTAGAGTAGTATCAAATAACGGTAAAACTGATTTTGCATCACAAATGAACTTTGGTGTATCAAAAGTTAAAACTGAATGGTTTAGTATTCTAGAATTTGATGACGAATATTCAAACAAATGGTTTAGTAATGTTATAACCTACAGAGAAGCACATGATGATATTGACATATTTATGCCAATAATAGTTGATGTAAATGCTGCTGATAATGGATTCATGGGATTAACCAATGAAGCTGTATGGGCAAATAGTTTCTCTGATGAATTAGGTGTATTAGATAATAACGCACTTTTAGCATTCCAAAATTTTAATATTGATGGTATTGTTATGAAGAAGGATATTTATGAAGACTTCGGTGGGTTTAAATCAAACATCAAACTTACATTCATTTACGAATTCTTACTTAGAATGACATTTAAGGATGCACAAGTTATGGTTATACCTAGATTTGGATATAAACACATGAACCAAAGAGAAGGTTCACTATTTCACTCTTATAGAGATGAAATGAATCCAGTTGAAGCTAACTGGTGGTTATCTCAAGCAAAAAAAGAATATTATTTTGACAATGAAAGAGATATAAAATACGAAGTAGAAGAAAACTAATTTAAATATGGCTAAAAAAAGAGGACGCAAAAGAAAGAATGCTTTATATTTTGGTCCCGAACAAGAAGAAGCCGTTTTAAAATATTTAAATACAGAGGATGAAATAGAAAGGAATGCAATCTATAATGAGTGGTTAAGAGAGCCACTAAATAAAATGGTTGAATCAATAATTAGGAAATATAAATTATATAGAAAGGGTGAGACGTTTGAAGACCTTCATACAGACACCCTTTCATTCTTAATGACAAAAGCTCACAAGTTTGAAAATTCTAAAGGTACTAAGGCTTATTCTTATTACGGAACGATTTGTAAAAATTACATTTTAGGTCTTCTTATTAGTGATGATAAGAAGATGAAACAGGTATATTCATACGAAGGTATGGGTAGCACCTTAGAGGAAAGAGATGACCTACAATACGAATTACCAGATACTGAATTTAGTGTTGATAAATTTATTAAAAAATTAGTCGATAGTATAAATGATGAATTAAATGGTGAGAATAAAGTTGGTAAGAAAAAACTAACCGAAAATGAAGAAAAGGTCGGGATGGCCCTTATTGACATACTTAAGGACTGGGAAAGAACTCTTGACCTTATGGCTGGTGGAACTAAGTTCAACAAGAACTCAGTTTTGGAGAGTATGAGAAATTACACTGGATTATCCACAAAGGATATTAGGTTGGCTATGAAACGATTTAAGGAGCTTTATGGCATTATAAAAATTGATGGTTTAGAGAATGGTATTGAATAAAAACCCATTATCCTTATATTTATATAATAAAAGAAATCATGCCTAGAAAAAAGAAACAACAAATAAAAACTAACGATGTAGAAGCACTTGAAGGTCTTTTACAAGAGATTTATAATGATGCTTGTGGAAATATTAATGAAGCACAAATAACTATTAATGAGATATCTAATGCTGCTGAACCAGAAGATGTTGATGACCTAGCCAAGATAGCAAAAAGTAAAACTGACGCTCTTAAGGTAAAAGACTCCGCAATGAAGGTAAAGTTAGAAGTGGCCAAATTACAAAACGATTCGATTAAAAGTGGTGGTGATTTAGGTAATGCCGTTGCAGATAGAAGTGGTGGTAAGGTTGACTTAAATGATTTTAGAGCTGTCAGAAGGATGATTGAGAATCCATCTGATGATGAAAAAAATGATAACTAATTATGGCAATAGTAGACCAGAAAAGAAAAGTCTTTGGAAGTATTGGGGCATTAAATGTTTTAAATGACGGTTTCCCAAAGTTACCTAATTTTGATTCATTTTCCTCAGTTAACAACGGTAATGATAGTACGCAATTTTTAATTGATTTACTTAATTCATTAGTAGGTTTTGAAGCACTTAAAGATTATGTTGTAGATACTATAACTTACAGACTAGACCAAGTAGAAGATGCTGTAAAAGATGGTTTAAAACGTGAGTTAAAAGAAATGGTATCTTGCAGTATAAACCCGTCTGTACCTATTTGGTTTCAAGATGTTGCGGGTTCAACAGGTGTTGAAATACCAGTATCAAAAATAGATTTCTTCGATATAATGAAGATAAATCCAAATACAACTAATGGTGGCCTTATTTATACTAATGTTCCACCAGAAAAGGATAGTAGTGACTTTAATACTTATTTAAATTATAAAATACAAGACCCAGGTTCAACCGAGTCATGGGGTGACGCTACATTTGGTAACGATATAGTTAAAATAGTTTTTGATGATGTTGGTAATACCGAAAATAATATATTAACATTTAAAACTAATTACGGTGTTCAAGGTGGACCTTTTGCTGATAAGAAGTTAACTGATTTTAACAATGATTTTATTGATTCTTTAACTTTATTTGGTGAGCCTGGTAGCTTAAACTCTGCCACAATGATTAATCTTATTATAGAAGAATTATTTGGCTCTATAAGCGCCTCTTCTAGTGTTAAGAAAAGTAAAACCCAACTAAAAAAAGAAGCTGAATTAAGACATGTTATGGATTGTATAATTGAATCTGAAAATGATGTAATTGACGATTCATTTTTCACGTTTGATAATCCAACCATAGGTGCTATAGGTAGAGAAGTTGAAAACAGGAGTAGAGGTATTGTAGAATTACAGACTTGCGAAAATTTAGCTGTTCAAATAAACACAGCTTTAGCTAGTGAAATAAATTCAGAATTAGACCAAGTTAACAACAAGTCTGACGAAGCTAAAAAAGTGGAAGAAAGTATTGATGCAATCGCTGACGCACAAGCCAGTTTTGCACAAAGTGATGTAGATAAAATTACAGTTAAAACAAACTTTTTCGTTGAATTAATTAAAAAGTTTACAAGAATTATAATGAATTTAATAGTTTCACCAAAGTTTATAAGTTTATTTATAATTAATCATCAAATAATATATGGACAAGGTAGTAGTTATGATGGTGTTATAGATTTTATTAAAAAGAATAAAAAATTAATTAAAAATATTGTTAAAATAATAAGAAATATTATCCTTAGTTTATTATTAAAATTAGCACTTAAATATTTAAGTATTAGACTTAGACAAAAATTTGCTGATGATGAAATTGAAAAAGGTAAAAATTATATTTCTATAATATTAAGTTACTTAAGTGTTCCACCAGAAGTGTTAGCACAAATAAGAACAATTTAAATAATAATTATGTCAGATTGTAGACCAAGCGAAAAATCAAGTTTTGATGATGTTGACTTATCATCGATATCCTCAATATTAAAAATCATATTGGGTGCTTTTACTTTATTGCAAAAACCAGCACAGCAAATACCACCACCATTAATTTTAATTGGTAAAAATACTAGACCTGGCATGAGTGCTAGAAATCTAGCAGCAAGAGTTATTTCAAGATACGAAGGTGATGCTGGTGTACCAATGGGTGACGTGTTTAATAATGGTCCTAATACCGAAGCGATGAAGGTACGTATAATGTCAGAAGAGATTGTTGCAATGATACAAACTGAAGCGAAAGTAGATGTAGTTATTGACCCTGGAGCTATACAAGTAACTGCAACTGGTTCAGCTGGACCAATACCAGTAGTAGTTCAAGGTGCTAACACATTTTACGCTAGTGGTGCTGGAGGTGTGGCTTAAAAAAAAATAGTTATGAAAGAATTTGAAGGTAAAACAAACAACGAAATATTATTAGATATTAAACAAATGCAAATAGACCATGATAACCTTAAAAATAAAATGCTTAGGGACTATGATGAGTTAATTGCTATAGAGGAAAAATTTAAAAAGGCTAATTCAGTTATAACAGAAAGATTAAAAGGTAATAAGACTATATAATGAGTATTTTTAATAAAATTAGTGGTGGTAAGAATAACTCATTCAATAAATCTAGACCATTCCAAAATATTCAGATGGGTGTTGTTATGGAGAACGATAAAGTTCAACCAAATACGGACACCTCTGGTAAAAGAAGGAAGGACGATAGGTTCAACGCTGACTCACACGCTATTAGGGTAAGACTTATAGGTTCAGAGTACGACAACAGTACAGCCGATAGTGAATTAGCAAACTGCTTCCCATTAATGCCAAAACACTTAAATTTTGTCCCAAAACCAAATGAAATGGTTTTAGTGTTTCTATTTGGTGAAGATGGTAAACAAGGTGATAGGTTTTATATAGGGCCATTTATATCATCAGAAGATAAATTAGATAAAGATACTATTGATGGTACTGCACAATCAAACCTACAAACTAGTAAAGTTAACCCAAGTGAAGATATAAGTAAAAACCCATTAGCCAACGGTATATATGAAACACCAACAAATGTTGTAATTGATGGTAGACAAAATACGGATATAATACAAAGGGATGGTGAAGTATTAATTAGAGCTGGTAAATTTAAAACTAATGAAAAAAAGAGGTTTAATGATAAAAATCCAGGATATATCCAATTAAAATTTAATCATCAGTTCAGTGAAAAAATACTAGGTGAAAATGGTGTAGCTGGACCGAATGCTCAATTAAAATCTAATAAACCTAAAGATGTTACCGTAACCAACATAGTTTCCGATAAAATTAATCTATTAACACACAATGGTAGTCAAGAACTTGATTTAACCTATAGAGAAAAAGATTCAAAGGGTGCAGCTAAATATATAAGTAATGACGAATTAGATGATATTTTAAACACATCTCACCCATTAGTTTTTGGTGATATTTTATTAGAATATTTAAAATTATTTAAAAGGGCATTCTTACAACATGTACATAATCCAGCTGGGGTAAGTCCAACAGATTTTGGTACCGATTTATCCGTAGAAGATTTTATAAAATTATCATCTGAGTACGAAAAAAATATGATTAGTAAGAATATACGTATTAATTAAAATTTCCAGATATTTATTATAAAAAGGAAAATGGTAGTACGAACATATTTTGATAGAAATAACACTATAGTATTAAATAATAAGGTAAATGTGGGTAGAAACCCTATTACCGAACTATATTATGGTGGCGATTCTGCATCTCAATCATATTCTAGATTCCTATTTCAATTCGATGAATCTAGACTTAAAAAATTATACACTGGAGGTACATACGTAGACCTAACAAAGTTAACTCATAAACTTAAAATGACGAATACTGGTGCCTTTGATACAGACTTATTAGGTACAACAACTTGTGGTGGAAAAGAAAGGGCTTGTTCTTTTGATTTAATACTATTTAAAATAGAACAGGATTGGGATGAGGGCTGTGGTTACGATTACGGCTCTTGCGCATATATAGGTGAAGGGTCCGAATCATACGCCCCTTCAAATTGGTTTGATGCCAGAACTAATAATGTTTGGTCTGGTGGTAGCGGTGTTTACACTGGCTCTACAACTGTAGTAGGTACTCAACATTTTGAACAAGGGAATGAGAATCTTGAAATTGATATAACATCTATAGTAAATGGTTATTTAACTGGAGATACAAATTACGGGTTAGGTATAGCGTTCAAGAGAACTCTTGAAGAAACACTAACTACAAAACATCAGTATGTTGGGTTCTTTACTAGACATACACAAACATTTTACGAACCATTTGTAGAAACTATTTATGATTGTAATATTAGTGATGACAGAAATGATTTTTATTTAGATAAGGATAATAAGTTATATTTATATGTAAATTTACGTGGAACACCAACTAATTTAGATACAATACCTAGCGTTGTCATTAAAGATGGTAATGATGAGGTATTTACAGCTATAACTTCAAACTCTGTAACACACGTAACTAAAGGTGTCTACTGTATTAACTTGAATGTCCCAACAACTACGGACAATGTTGATTGTATTGGATTTACTGATACCTGGAGCGGTATAACTATTAATGGTGTTAATAGACCAGACATAGAACTAGACTTCATACTTAAAGATAGCATGGGTTATTATAACATTGGTGATGGTGACTCATTACCAAAACAAGTTGGACTTAATGTTACTGGTATAAAACGTGATGAAAGGATATATAGAGGCGATATAAGGAAGGTTATAGTTTCAGCTAGAATTCCTTATACAATTGAACAAAAACAGAGCGTAGATAGTCTTAAATATCGTTTATACGTTAAAGAAGGTAGGAATGAGTATACAGTAACTGACTTTCAAAACGTGGAGATGGCAAATAATTATAACTATTTCTTATTAGATACGGCTAGTTTAGTACCAGGCACATATTATTTAGATATTAAGGTTGAATCTAATCAAGAAGTTACTACAAATAAAGAAACTCTTAAGTTTGATATTGTCAGTCAGTCAGATTTAAGAATATCACAATAAATAACTTAGTTTTATAAATAAAATTTTAAATTAAATGCTATGGAAGAAATAAAAAAAGAAAATGGTGTAGAAAAAGTTGATAAAACATTTGATAAAGCGGAAAGGATTTGGGACAGGTTCCAAAAGCTTTTATTAAAGGTTGTTGGTGGAATTGTTGGTATTTCACTTGCTATATATGTAGCATATGACCAAGTTAAAGATAAACACAATGAAACTATAAATGGACATAGTGTAAAACAAACAGAAGCAATTCCAGAATCAGCAACTAAACATGAAGAAGAATATAAGATTATTAAACAAACTTATTTAATTGATAAATATGGTAATCGTAAAGGTGATACTGTTTACATAGATTATTATGATGATGGGTTCATAGATAAATATTATAAATCTGATGGTAAGATATATTACGAAGAAGATTAAATAATAACAAATATAAAATAATATGATTATGTGTAATTGTGAAAATTGTGATTGCGGTGGTAAGTGTTTAGACACATGCACTTGTGATTGTTGTAAAAAGTAAATATAAATGGAAAGTGTTTTAGTAACGGGTGGACTTGGTTATATAGGTAGTCATACCACCGTTAAATTAATTGAGAAAGGTTATCACGTAATTATTATGGATAATCAAAGCAACTCAAATATAGGTGTTTTAGATAGGATAGAACAGATAACTGGCGTAAGGCCAAATTACTATAATGGTGATGTTAGAGATTTATCATCAATTATTAGTTTAATGGATAAGTATGATTTTGAATCAGTAATTCATTTTGCAGCTTACAAATCAGTTTCTAGTTCTATTAATAGTCCTATACAATATTATGAAAATAATGTTGGTGGTACATTAAACCTACTGCAAGCGATGCATGTTAAAGGGGTTAAAAACCTTATTTTTTCTTCATCATGTACAGTTTACGGAGAACCAGATAGCTATCCAGTAACGGAATTAACTCCAACGCAAAGACCTAAAACCCCTTACGGTAATAGTAAACTTTTATGTGAACATATACTACAGGATTCTGCTAGTCAAGTTAACTCAATAGCTCTTAGGTATTTCAACCCCATTGGTAACCATGAGTCTGGTCTTATTTATGAAGACCCTAAAGGAACTCCAGAGAATCTTATGCCATACATTACTGGTGTAATCGAAGGTAAATATGATGAATTAAGTGTATGGGGAGATGATTATAATACACCAGATGGGTCTGCAATAAGAGATTACATTGATGTTAATGACTTAGCTGATGCTCATGTAAAAGCATTCGATGTTGTAGGGTATAAACCTCATGATGTTATTAACGTTGGTACTGGTAACGGTGTTAGTGTACTGGAAATAATTGAAGCTTTTGAAGATGAAGGTGTAGAGATTCCATATAAAATACATCCAAGAAGAGATGGTGATATAGAAAAAATATATGGAGACATTAAAAAGGCTGAAAAGATTATGGGTTGGGTACCAGAGAGAGATATAAAAGATAGTGTAAGGTCAATAATCAAAAAAATTGAAAAAAAAATAAAGAATCAATAATATGAAAAACTTTATTAAAAATAAAGTTAGAAGGTATCTAACTGAATCGGAAAAGAAAACAGTGCAAGAATTAAATCTTAGTGATACTACATTTTATCATGGTACAACATATAAAATAGATTCGTTAGACCCAACTTTTAGACAATCTAACCGAAAAGCTATGGGTAATAAGTCTAGTGGTTCAGCTAATAACGGAGTAGGTATATATTTCTCAAGGCAATTAGGGTGGGATGAAGAAAATCCAACCTATGCTAGTATTGAAAATGGTGGTGGTGTTATTATGACAGATAGTGGCGAAAACGCATTGAAATGGACTAAGAGTGCTGATGATGTTGATGGGTATATTTACATGATGAAATTGGAGTCAGATGCTAATATTGTTGATGAGTCTTTTAACCCACCTAACAATCCCGACTTTTCTTTTAATCATCGGAACATTTTAATGGATACTTATAACATATTACGTGAAAATGGTGTGGATGCTGTGTGGGGTGGTCATGAATTAGTTCTACTAAACCAAGATGCTGTTCAAGAATTTAAGTTATATTATAAACTTACAACTAAATATCGTGTATCAGAAATGAGAATGGGTAAATTGGTAGATGGTAAGACATTAAATAAAGAAGAGGTTGAACCATATTTAAAAGAAATGCTTGGTGATGGTTATAGTAAACGTCCATGGAAGAGACATACAATGTATATGAATGATGATATTGGATTGGTGGTTATTCCAATAAAGGGTCAACCAGTGAAGCATTAAAAAGTTATGTTAAGAGTACAATTAAACAATAACAAGTAATAAAATTAAGAACTATGTGTAATTGTGAAAAATGTGAATGTAATGGTAACTGCGGTGAAAACTGCAAATGTAATTGCTGTAAAAAGTGATTAAATGAAAAACTTTAAAATATATTTTTATGTTGTATTATATATAACCATCTCTTGGGGTTATTTTTTATACAAAAAAATATTTAAAAACACTTAACCACTACAAGATTAAGATTTAATTAAATGGGGCTTGCATTTGCATTTCCCATTTTTTTGTTATATATTTGTCACATGATAGATAGAGAGTTAAAATATGTTACTAGTATACACACTAATTTTGATGTTAGGGACTTTTACGTATGTTTTAAACGTGGTATAGTAATGGAAAAGGTATGTAAAGAAGGTGACAAGTGTAATTATTATACATACACACTCATTGAGTTCATAGCTGGGACCCAATTTGAAGAAGTTAAAAACGCTTTAATTGCAGAAAGTACGATATAAAGATTAAATTAAATAAATAATATATGAATATTGATAAACCACTATTTGATGAAGTTAGTAAATACCTAAAACGTTTAAGTATTAATGAGATTAAGTTATCTACGTTTGGTTCAACACTTAAACATAAAAATGCTGATAACGGTTTGACCGATGGTGTCATTGGGGTATTAGCTAATGATGATAATACGTTATCATATAGAATTATTAATTTAATGGTAAATGAAGAATACCTAGAACACCAAGAAAACGTTAGTGTTGAAACTAAATTATTAATTTTAGGTATGGTTGAATATAGTAATAATACTTGTGATATATAAATACCTATAAACACAAAAAAGCCCTAACTTTCGTTAAGGCTTTTAAGTTTATATAAAGATTAATTATTATCTTAATTCTACTACGTTGAATGTAGGAATACCATCAACTCTTACGTGTCCGTAGAATCTGTTGTTAATAAGTTTTAATTGAGTTTAATAAATCTATCTTTTCATTATCATTAGCTTGAATTGATACATTATATAGCCCATCAATTCCATCAACTAACTCTCCAAATATAACTCTATCGTAAACTTCATGAATAAGTTTTAACCTAACACCACTTTTTAAATAACCAATTATACTATTATAATATTCACCCTCTTTAACATAAATATTTTTTAATATTTTATTTAATTGTTCGGATATTTTTTTTAATTCGTCTTCTGATTTATAATCTGTTTTAATTCTAACATTAACATCATCAGAAAATGTAAAGACATCCCCAATTTTAAGTCTACGGTGTTCAAAAGCTTCATCACCAATTAAGTCTTCCTTAGATGTTATAACTATAAATTCATTCTGTCCCATTGAATTAGTATACCATACAATTTTATCAATATTTATATCTTTTTTTAGAACAACACCATCACCACCACTATTATCAATGGAATGTAAATTATGTTTTAAAAATTTTGTATTACTGGTCCACGATGTTAATCTTTCACTTGGAACTTCTTCTGGATTAGTATTAATCCTTTGAAAACGATATAAAGTAATAGTATTACCATTTGATTTAAGATATTCCTTTATCGGTCTAAAATTTATCATAATATCGTGTTTAATCTCTGGTTCAGAACCATGTAAAATAATTTTATTTAAAGGTTCATAATTAAATAACGAGCCACTAAATCCAGTCCACCTATCTAAAATATTTTTAGAGTGGTAAGATAAAGATGCCTCAGCGTTTTTTGATAAATTATTTAATATATTATCATTTAAACTCTCATTTATAATTTCTATGTATAGTTCTGTTAACTTCATAATATATATGTATAAATATATTTAATAGTTGTAAAAGTCATTTTTTCATTATATATTATAAACTTTTTTTATTACCATACGAATAATAGTTTAGGCATAAAAAAAGCCCTCACTATTGTGAAGGCTTTTAATATTATATAAAGATTAATTTCTTATCTTAATTCTGCTACGTTGAATGTAGGAATACCATCAACTCTTACGTGTCCGTAGAATCTGTTGTTAACAACTTTCTTAGCGTAACGAGTCATGATACCTTTCACTGGAGCAAAGTTGAAAGGATTGTACATTGTAGGAGTAAGTTGCATTGGCACGTATGGTGCGTAGATGTAACCAGTGTCTAACAATGATTTACCTTTATGTCCAATTACTAAAGAGTAAGAAGGAGCGTATGGGTCTCTATAAACCTGGTATCTACCAGATAAAGAACCTACTCTTTCGATACCCATGTTGTATTGGTCTTGCTCTGGGTTAGCATCACTTACGTGGAAGTACTCTAAATCATCAAACACAGCTGAGATTTCAGAAGATACTACGATGAAGTTTGCACCACCTCTTAAAGTAGACTTATGGATTTGTGCAGAAATTTGGTTAACTTTAGTAATTAAAGTTTGGTTCCAATCTTTTTGCGTATAAGGACTTGCAGCAGAAGAAGCTTTTCTCCATCCGTTGTAATCCCATCTTAATTGCCATGCAGCAGCTTTTCTTAAATCTCTTAAGATTTCTCTATCGATTTCAGCAGCAACTTGCTCAGAAAGCATTGCAGTCAATTCAGCCTCAGCATCAATGTTGTGGAATGCACTAACATCTTGCGCTAATTCTGGAGACCATGTAGCTCTTAATTTTCTTTCTTCAACAGAAACAACAACCTCATCAAGTTTGAAAGAAACTTCACCAAGTTCAGTTTCGAATTCAAGAGTTGCATATCTTACCCATGAAGCAGCAAAGTTAGTACTTGTTACAGATGCACCAGACATAGTAGGAGCAGCAGCATCAACACCA